>Ga0326727_10007478_pt1 | contig 28834 bp, 29 predicted proteins | sample MB2enrmetagenome_FD_207643 | JGI IMG/M metagenome (GOLD analysis project Ga0326727, IMG submission 207643) | Lab enriched peat soil microbial communities from McLean, Ithaca, NY, United States - MB29MY | ecosystem: Environmental > Terrestrial > Soil > Wetlands > Peat | place: USA: New York... | reverse complement strand
CGGCGATCGGACAACAGCCCCAATCTGAACATCGGATGTCGGCTGCGGGCCTCGAAGACTACGAAAGTGGCGAGGACGGCGAGGCTGGCAATCCCGACGCCGATCACCTCTCCGGAGGCCCACCCCTCGGTGGGAGCCTCGATGATGGCCCAGAGCAACAGGCCCAGGCCGGCTATGGACAACAGACCGCCAGCAGGATCAGGCTCCACTGCCGCCGGGTTCTTCGAATCGGGCACGAGCAGAAGGGCCCCCACGAACCCTGCCACGACGATGGGGACGTTCACCAAGAAGACCGAGCCCCACCAGAACCTCGCCAGCAGGAGGCCCCCGGCGATCGGGCCGATCGCGATGCCGAGCCCGATGGTCCCGGCCCAGGCGCCGATGGCACGGGCCCTGCCTGTTGGGTCACGGAAGACGTCGTTGATGATCGACAAGGACGCGGGAATCGTGAGCGCCGCGCCTATGCCCATCACGGCGCGCCACGCAATGAGAAAGCCGACCGATCCGGAGAACCCGGCGCCGGTCGATGCGCCGGCGAAAAGGACCTGACCGATCAAGAAAAAGCGCCTGCGCCCGAACCGGTCCGCAAGGCTGCCTCCGACCAGCAAAAGGCCTGCGAAGACCATCGCGTAGGAGTCGACTATCCACTGCAGTGCACTCGAGGTGGCGTGAAGCTTGCGAACCAGGGTCGGAAGCGCCACGTTGAGGATCGTGTTGTCGACGTTGATCACAAGCGCCGAGACGCAGACCACCGCCAAGATGGCTCGCCTCATCGCCCGCTGCTCGGGGTCGGGCGCTTGCCTCGGTCGCCTCGGCAAGCCCACGAACGACGAAGACTACAGCTCGTGCGAGTGGGAGATTAGAGCGAGGCTGCCCGCGTGTTGTGCTCGCGACCGCGAGCCTGGCGGAGGCTCTCGGAAGCGCCCAGACCAGCCGGGGGGCCGTCGCCGTCCGCCAATACGACGCGAACGGGTCGGCTCACCTTATGGTTGTGGCACCGAGTGCAAGGGGGTGGGTCCATTTGACGAAGTCAACGCGCACGACTGCCCCTTCTCCCGCCCACCGTGCGCCCGCTGGGGAACTGCCGGACCGGGCCGGAAAAGGGCCGGCGACCGCAGTCGCCGATCAGGCGAAGGTGCCTCCGTCCCGGTACCGCGGCATCGACCGCTCCGAGCTCATAGAGGACTTTCGGCTTGCATGCACCTCGCGAGCCCTCGACGACCGTGCGATCACCCTGCAACGACAAAGCCGGGTCTATTTCGAGATAGCCGGAGCCGGCCACGAGGCGCTGGGACTCGCCATTGCCCGCTCGCTCCGTCCCGGCTATGACTGGCTCTTCCCCTACTACAGGGATCAGGCGCTCGTCCTGGCCCTCGGCGTGACGCCGCGCGACATCCTGCTCCAAGCGGTCGGCTCGAGCGAGGACACGAGCTCGGGGGGTCGTCAGATGCCGGCTCACTGGGGCAACAAGGCGCTCAACATCGTCTCGCAGTCGAGTTGTACGGGCAGCCAGTGCCTCCCCGCCGTCGGTTGCGCCGAGGCCTCCCGCTACATCGTGCAGCGGGATCTTGCAGGCTTGAGCGCCCGAGCCGACGAGTTGACCTACGTGTCGCTCGGCGAGGGGGCCACCTCGGAGGGAGAGTTCTGGGAAAGCCTCAATACCGCTTGCCAGCTGCACCTGCCGGTCGTGTACCTCGTGGAGGACAACGGATGGGCCATCTCGGTGCCCGCATCCGAGCAGGCACCGGCCCCCATATCAGAGCTCGTGCAGGGCTTCCGCGGCCTGGCCGTCTACAAGGTCGACGGCACCGATTACTTCGCCTGTAGGTCACTGGCTGCTGAGGCCGTGGCCCGCGTGCGCGCCGGTCAAGGTCCCTGCCTGATCCATGCGACGGTGACCCGGCCGTACTCGCACTCGTCGCAAGACACCCAGTCCAAGTACCGGTCCACCGAGGACCTCGAGGAGGAAGCGACGCGGGACCCGATACTCCGCTTGGAGAACGAGCTGACCGAGTCCGACGTGCTCACGACCGGCGAGGCCGCCGAGATCCGCGAGAGCGTCCGGTCTGCGATCGCCGCGACCGCCCAGGAGGTCCTCCGCTCCCGCAGACCGGACCCGGCGAGTGTGACCGACCACGTGCTGGCGCTGCCCGTGATCCCGGAGCCGCGGCGGGGACCGGGCCTGGGCACCTCAGTCGGGGGCGGGGGCGAGGACGACCCCAAGCTCGTGGGCATGGGCGAAGCGATACGACTGGTGCTCTTCGAGCAGATGAGGTCCGACGAACGCATCCGCGTGTTCGGCCAGGACGTCGCCGACGCCAGCGAAGACATTGTCGACCGCGTGGAAGGAAAAGGCGGGGTGTTCGGCACCACCCACGGGCTCCAGCGGGAGTTCGGGACAGCACGGTGCTACAACGCGCCCCTCGCCGAAGCAAACATCATCGGACGCGGGGTCGGCCAAGCCTTGCGTGGGCTGCGTCCCTGCGCCGAGATCCAGTTCTTCGATTACATCTGGCCTGCCATGCAGCAGATCCAAGCCGAGGCGGCGACCATGCGGTGGCGCTCCGAAGGGCGGTTCACCGTGCCGTTGGTGATCCGGGTCGCCATCGGCGGCTACCTGACCGGCGGTGCCATCTGGCACTCGCAGTGTGGTGAGTCGATCTTCACGCACGTCCCGGGCCTCATCATCGTCATGCCGTCCCGCTCCAGCGATGCAGCCGGACTGCTCCGCACGGCGCTCCGGTGCGAGGACCCTGTGCTGTTCCTCGAGCACAAGCACCTGCTTCGCCAGAAATACGCCAGAGACCCCGTCACGCCCGCCGATCACATGATCCCCCTCGGCAAGGCGGCGACGGTTCGCCGTGGCAGTGACCTGACGATCGTGACATGGGGTGCAACGGTGCACAAGTCGCTCGAAGCAGCAGGACAGCTCGCCGCTGAGGACGTGAATGTCGAGGTCATAGACCTTCGCTCCCTGATCCCGTGGGACAAGGAGGCGGTCGCGTCATCCGTCCGACGAACGTCTCGTCTGCTAGTGGTGCACGAGGACGTGCTGACGGGCGGCTTCGGAGCGGAAGTGGCCGCTTGGACCGGACAGGCGTGCTTCAGGGAGCTGGACGCGCCGATATCGAGACTCGGCGCTTCGGACACGTTCGTTGCTTACGAACCCACCCTGGAACAGGCGATCCTTCCCCAGACAGATGACATAGTCACCGCGGCACGAGCGCTGCTCGCCTATTGAGCCTGCGGCGGCCGACGGACGCTCCGAGGAAAGAGGAGGGCTGATTCCTCAGAGTGCGCCCGTACGGCCGCCGATACCGTCATGCCGCGTCCCGAGGAGGTGCGCCCTCCGGCGCCTTGCCGCATTCGCCCGCCCGGCCGGCAATCCGGGCGGCACCGCAAAAGTTGGAGAGGTGACGCACAACTAGGGGCTGATGCGCGTCGGGGGTGGCTGCGAGGGCGAGGGGGATGAGGACGCACGACCCCGGGCCAGGGCCGGTACGAGCGGAGTCCACGAGGCTGAGGCGACGGCCGCTGAGAATTGTCATCGCGTCTCGCTTGTCCACTGACTTCGACCGTACGCGACCAGAGTGAACAAACGACGAACTCCAGGTGTCCAAAAGGCTTCGCCGGCATGAAAGCTTCGCGAGATCCTGTCGCCGAGGCTGATTCTCGCTTCGAGGTCCGCCGGGGACAGGTACCGTGACCGCCATGGCGCAGTTCGCGCTTCCTGACGATCATATGGCGCTCAGCGCCGAGGGACAGAACGATCCCGGCCGCCCTCAGCTGACCGAGGACGTTCCGGCGGCCGGGCGTCTCGGAAATGTGCGCTCCGGTGATTCGGACCGGATCCTGAGCCCGGTGCGATGCGACGCCGAAGCGCTCATCGACGCCGCACTCATCGATCGTCAGGTGATCCAGCTGTTCGCGCTCGTGGAGAACGCCGTCGCGGGGGCGACACATGCGATGGTGAGCGGTGACCACGAGGCCGCCCGCGTCGTTGTCGCTGCCGACGCGGACATCGACTCCCTCTATCTAGAGCTCGAAGCCTCTGTCCAGGCGCGCCTTTTGGAACGCCCCACGAACCCGGCAGAGATGCGTTACCTGTTGGCCGTGCTCGGGATGCTCCCGGAGCTCGAGCGCAGCGGCGACCTGGCCGAGCATGTCGCCCGGCGTGCGACACGCAATCTTCCCGCTGAAATACCCGCCCGCCTGCGAGGATACGTCCAGCGCATGGGCGAGGTCGCCTGCGCCATGTGGCGCATCGCTGCGGACAGTTACGGGAGCGACGCAGGGGGCACGACAGAACGACTTGTGTCTCTGGACGACGAGATGGACGACCTGCATGTGTCGTTCATCGCGGAGCTCGTCGCGGCGGGGACACCGGTCGTTGTGGCGATCGAACTGGCGCTGGTGGGTCGCTTCTACGAGCGCCTGGGAGACCACGCCGTGAATCTGGCGCGGCGCGTCCCCACCAGGCTGTCTCCAGTCGAGCCATGAGGCGCTCACTGACGTCCCTGGGCCGAGCGCACCGCCGCCCTCGCACCTGACGCTCTCACCGAGCTCCGTCGCTCGCGACGCGACTCGCGAGCACACGGTCGGCGAAGAAGGGTCGTAGGGCGATTCGCGCAGGCGGGAAGCTCCCGTAGACGAGCACGGCCTCGCCGGGCGGCAACTGGCGCAACCAGCCCGGTGGCGCGAGCGCCCGGACGCTGACGGCCTCGGTGCGGCTGCGCCGGCCGTCGTCTCCAACTGTCCAGGAATGCTCGGCTCTCTCCTCATCTCCGAGCAAAGCGCCCATGTGCTGAAGGGTCAGCGGATCGGCGATTCCCGAGCACACGATTTTCGCGCGGTGATTGTTCACGACCGTTGCCCATCGACCGCCGTAGCGCGACTCGACTTGCGCGAGGTCCTGCCAGACCGTGACCAGTTGAACGCCGTGCCCGGCGGCCGTTGCCACGACGCGGTCCAGATCGCCGAGAGGAGCCACGCTCGCCGCCTCGTCGAGAACGACCAGAAGCGGTGGGTCGAGAGGCCGACCCGTCGATGCCGCACGTTCGAAGGCCGCGTCGAGCACTTCTCGCACGATGGCCGTGAAGACAGGGGCAAGGCGCTCTTGATCTCTGGCGGGTGCGCAACAGAAGAGGGAACCGGCGCCGCCCCTGACAAGGCGGGCGGGGTCGATCTCACAGCTCTCCGCTGACGCCGCGACCGCTGGGTCGGCAAAACCGGCGACGACCGTCTCGGCCGTCGCGTAGACCGAGGCACGTTGGCGTTCCTCGCGTCCGAGGCTGACACGGGCCGCTCGCAGAGCTTCGGGCACGCCGGCGAGTCCAAGGGCAAGGAGAACCTCCGTCGTCTCCTCTTCGTCCAGCCACCTGACCACGTCGGCCATCGAGGCCCCGGCCGTCGCCGCAGCAAACAGCAGCGGGGCCAGGAGTTTCTCCGCGTTTGCATACCAGAAGCCGGCGTCGTCCATGCCCCCGTCCCCGGCTCTCGCTACCGAGCAGAGAGCCGAAGCGATGCGTCTCGCGCCAGACCAGGTGCCGGCCTTGGCGAGGGGAGACCATCCCGATGCCTGCGAGTTGTCGGCAGCGATGCCCACCGCACCCGTCGGGTCGTAGAACTGGACGTCACCGAGCGATCTGCGCCACTCGAGAGTCGCCAACAGCAGGTCTGCCTTGACACTCGTCGCCAACAGAGGTCCGGACCACTCGAGGATGGCTGGAATGGCGAGCCCCGAGGTCTTGCCGGACTGCGTCGGTCCGACGACCATGACCGAGTGACGAGGCTCGGCCGCCAGCAAGTGACGAGCGTGGGATCCGAGCACGATTCTGTCCCCCGTGGCCTTCGGCACTCGCAGCACCCGCAGGTCGCGCCCGTGCGCCCACCCTCGGGAGCCGGCCGTCGACGACCCGGCTCGAGCGCGCCGACTGAGGCCGGCGCCACCTCGACTGCCATGACGCTTTGATCGGTGCCATGCCAACCAAGACGCCGCCGCGACGCCGAGGAGAAATAGGCCGACGAGCCAGGCGTCGGTGGCTCTCGATCCGGGAAGGCTGGCTCGGACCGAGGGCGGCCAAGCCTCGCGCGGCACGTTCGGATGGGCGATCAACCTCACGAGCAGCATGGGTGCCTCGACAGCAGGAACCTCTTGCCATCGACCGCGGGTAACGAGCGCCATGAGACCTCCGGCAAGCCAGATCCACCACGACAGGCCAAGACAGGCAGCGGCGCCGACAAGGGCTCTTCGATCACGGTCGGCCAGATCCGCCGACGACCTGTTCGTCGCGGCCGGACGGCGCGGAGTGCGACGGTCACGACGCGAAGGAGCCGGCCCGCTCACTTCCGGGTGCGCCCGCCCGCCACGAGCCGAACCTTCCTCACGGCTCACGCTTGTCGATCAAGCGTGCGTCGGTGTCCACGATTGCTCGCTCGTCGGGACCGAGAAGATGTTCGACGAGATACCGGCGCCTTCCCACTATCCACAACGCCACGCCCCGGCGCAGACGCGGCAGAACCTCGAGCTCGTCTTGCGAGCAGCCGAGCAGGTCGGCCAGCGCCGGCAGCTCGGAGGCCGGCTGCGCGTAGCACACGACCGTCTCCGAGTCGGCGAGCAGGCCCTCGGCGAGCCGACTCTGCTCGCTGCCGGCCGGCCCGCTCGCCTTGAGGTCGGACGCCCTGTGGCACACGGCCACGTTCGCCAGCCCGTTCGAGCGTGCCAGCTTCCAAGATGACCTGAGATAGCGGGTCACCGCCAGCTCGGTCAGGATCGCCCAAGCCTCGTCCACGACGAGGATCGTGCGCGCCTCGTTACGTGCCGTCATCGCCTGAAGCCAGGCCGATGCGCACACCATGAGCGCGCCAATGGCTTCGGAGTGGTACACGGCTGAGAGGTCGACGACCAGCACTCCCGACCCGGGGTCGATGCCTGGCGTGGTCGGGCCGTCGAACATCCCCGCAAGGTCCCCCTCGACGAGTCGACGCAGTTCGAGACCGACGTCCCTGCCGTCCAGCTCGAGCCCGGCCTTCGTCGTCCCCACCACCCTTGCCGATTCGGCAAGAGGCCTCAGGAGCGACCGGACGACGTCCGGCAGGATCGGAGCTCCGCCGCCCCGCTCCAGGTGAGCACGGGTCGCAGCACTGAGAGCGAGTTCGAGTGCCGCATGCTCACGCGGCGAGAGCGGGCGTCGCAGGCATGCCGTGGCCAGCGTGCCGAGGAGAACGAGGCGCTGCCTTGCCACGGCCATTCCGTGTGGCTCTGAGGGACCCTCCAACGGATTCACACGGATCTGGCCGCCGGGCGCCAGAGTGATCGGGCGAGAGCCGAGCGCGCGGGCGAGCGGGCCATACTCCCCCTTCGGGTCGAGCACGGCAACCTGTCGCCCGAAGGCCGCCTGTCGCAGCAGGTAAGTCTTCACGAGCGCGCTCTTGCCGCGCCCGATCTGGCCAAGCACCGTCACGTTCGGGTTGGTCACAGTGCCTGCCGCGTACAGCTCAAAGGGGTCATGGGCGAAAGGGCCGCCCACCAGGTCCTGTCCGATGAGCACGCGCCTGGTGGGAAGCGGAGGCGACGCGGCGAACGGGTACGCAGCCCCGAGCTGGGCGGTCGTTGACTCATGAGCGGGCAGCCTCACGCACACCCCCGGCCCGTCGGCAGTATGCATGTGTAACCCTCCTCTTGGGCGCCGTACATGCGGTGCAGCTCGAGCTGCGCCTGCAAGGCGGCCTGCTCGAGGTGGCTGCACGCGACAGCGAGGGCGGCCTCGTCATCCGCGGTCACCGCCAGGTAGCCCGTGAAGCGGAAGGCGGCGTGACCCTCCGCAAGCTCTACCTCCCTGCGCGTGGTCGCCTCGTGCTCATGGCGGCTCCGCGCTGTGACGGTGAAGCCGTGCCGCTGGCGAAGCTCGGCGTCAGCCACGCCAGAGGTCCGGTCGTGCTCGACACGCCGGACGGCCCTGAGCGGTGCCACGGGCGCCATCGTCACGGCGATGGTCCGTCTCAGACCCCCCTCGAGCATGAGTGGCAACAAGAAGCCGCTACCAACCCCGCTGCGCGGCCACTCGGCGATCCAGTAGACGGCGTGCCAGGTCGCGTCGGTTCGGACCGCCGACCAGCTCTCCTCGACCCCGAGTGGCCAGGGCCACCCGTCGGCAACGCCCCGGGGCGCCCCGACAACCATGAACGAGCTCCGGATGGCATCTGCGAGCGCCGGCGGCGAAAGGACACCGTCCACCTCGAGGCCCGCGGCGAGGCACCGCCTCTCGAGTGCACCCAGCTCCTCGACCATCCGCTCGGCGGTGTCGTGGGTCCGCCGTCGCGCCGATCCGCCGACTGTGCGGACCGACAAGGAGACGATCACCTCCTGGCGCCAGAGCAGTGGAGCGGCTTGTTCGAGCAACGAGCTATAGCTGGCGGAGGCGACTCCCCTGCCGGTGGGCTCTGCAGGCGCCACGCCGTCCTCGAAACCAGGCAGGCAACGCGCCACCCACTGCAGTCGATGAAGGGCGCCACCTTCGCGCGCCGACCCCGCCAGCACGCCCGACCAGGCCGCGATGCGACGAGCCTTCTCCTCCTCGTCCCCAAGCGCGAACCCGCAAGCCCCGACCCGCATTGCCGCGGTGCAAGTTCCTGCTGTGGTGTCGACGACAACACCGATGCTCCTGCCAGCATCGCCGAAGGGAACCTCTTCGAGCTCGAGAGTGGACAGCGCTCTGTGTCCCCGGCGCGAGATGCCCAGCTGTCGCGCGAGGTGGAAGACCACGACAGGCGTCCATTGCTCGGCACTTCTGCCCGCGAGCGGCCAAGTGGCAAACCCCACTGAGGATGCGACGAGCACGAACGCAAACAGGGCACCGGCGACACCGCCGACTGAGCGCAGCAGCAGCACCCCGGCCGACAGACCCGCTCCCACGGACGCCAGTTGGCCGCCCCGCCAACCCGCCACGAGGCCACGACGGCTGCGCGGCCCGAGTTGGTAACGGGTGGGTTCCTCAGCCATGTTGCTGGTCGCCCTGGGAAAGCAGCATCGTCCAACGGGCAACCTCGGACCCGCGCGGCACGGCGCTCACAACTTCCTCGCGACGCGTGCGATCCGACGGCGCCGGGGTACCAGGTGGGCTGGCAAACTCGTCAGCGGAGCCGAGGGGACCAACCGCAGTCGAAGGACGAGGCGGTGGGGCACTGTTCGGGCCTGAATCGACAGGCAACCCTCCTCCCCCGACCGGCCGATGCGAGGTGAACGGCCCCGCGCCAAGGTGGTCGAGGGTCCGCAGGCTCGAGCCGCCGACGCCGGGTTCGCCTGAGCCCGTAGCGCCGAGCGCGCCTAGTCCCCCGATCCCCCCGACCGAAAGGCCGGCGATCTCGGTGCCGAGGCGCTGGGCGGCGCGGACCGGTCGCCGGCTCAGACCCTCGAGGTGGGCGACGGCGCCGGCTTCCACAGCCGGGACGAGCTTCAGGAGAGCAAACGGGGCAAAGGCCGCCACCGCCAGCAGTGCTACCCCTTCCACCACGCCCGCGACACCGCTGGAGCTGCCCAGCAAGCCCGCCGCGAGCGCCAGCACGGAGGCTATGACGAGCTTGGAAAGCACGAGGGCGGTGAGCGTCTCACCGAGCCTGCGGGCCCAGTGGGCTGTCGCCGGCCACGCGAGGCCCACAAGCGCCAGAGGCAAGAACAACGAGGCCGCCGCGATCGCGGCCGATCGCACGGCCAGCTCGAGCCAGAGGACAAAAGCGACGATCGCCGCTGTCAGCACGACCAGGAATGCCCCGAAAGCCGCCAACCCGGGCCCTCCCGTCTGTCCCAGCCCCGTCACCAGGCCGTCCAACAACCGACGTGTCGGATCGCCCGCTGCCCCGAGCATCATTGCGCTCGCCTGATCGGTCGCGGCCAGCCCGAGAGCAACCAGCTGCACGCTCACCCCGGTGAACAAGAGCGCGAGCGGGAGCCTCACGAGCGCGCTACGGAGCAGCCCGCCGGGCTCCTGACGGATGATGGCCTGAATCGCCCCCAAGGCCAAAAGAGGCAGAGCCACGGCTGCACTGAGCACGGCCATGACGTCGAACTCCGAGCGAAACGCGGTTCCGGTGAGCATGGGCTCGGTTGTGGCCGAAAGGACCTTGCCGAGGACGCCTACCAGAGAGGCTGCTCCGCTGGCGACCCAGACCAGGAGGTCGTGGAAGAAGCCGTCGAGGAGGGCCTTGGTGAGCGAGCTCACAAGTCCGGTTCCACCGACATCGCTGAAAACGCCGCCGATCGTGTGCGACAAGCCCCCGACAGTGCCCTCGATCGTCTGGAGGATCCCGGCGAGGCCACCAGCGCCGCTCGCGGGCTTGGCGCCCGGTGACGCCGTGAGTCGCCGGGCGAGGCTCAATAGCGCCAAGGGCTGAGAAGGGTCAGTGGATCCCATGACCGGTCTGGAACAGGAAGTTCACGAGCGTCGGTGCAGCCCCGATCAAAAGGGCCGCGACGCCGGAGGCGAGCACTGCCTTTCGCCCGGTATTGGCGTACTGATAGTTGTTCGTATGGCTCCCGAGCGCCCAGGCGGCGGCTCCGAGCACGAGACCGACGAGCGATGCTACGAGCGCCCACCAGCCAAGGCCGTTGGTCAACTGTTGGATCGTGGACTGACCCGGCAGGGCCGAGGAGCTCGGAGTCATCGAGACGATGCCAGCGAGCAGGAGAGCGGGCGGCGAGACGATCATCGGCCTACCTTTCCGGACGGCGGAACATTCTCGGCCGGGCTGTCGGTGAGCTGCGGGCGTCAGCTTCGGCGATGTGCGTCAGGAGACTGCTGGCACGCAATACCGCGTGACCTACCGCAGCGGGCGAGCCGGCAACCAGACGCTCGTTGCGCTTTGAGCTCCCCAGCCTGCAATGCTGGGGGAGGTGGGCAAGATCGTGCACGTGACGGTTCTGGAACTGGTCATCACCGTCGTCGTGGTGATCGTTCTCATCACGATGACCGGACTGATCGCCGCCCGCCGGGGTCGCACCGGATTGCGGCAAAGACTGCAGGCGCTCGCGTCACGGCTCGGGACGGACGCGCCCCAAAGAGACGCGAACGACTTCGAGGAAGTGCTCGTGCTCTTGGAGCGTGCGACCGACCGCGCAGTCGAAGCCGTCGCGGATGCGAGCTCCGAGGCCATCCGTCTTCGCCGGGCACTCGACACCCTCCCCCAAGCTGTTCTCGTCACCGACGAGCGCGGCGAAACTGTGTTCCGCAATAGCAAGGCGGTGGCGCTCATCGGGAGTCGGCACGGCGACGCGCTCGCTGCCCAGGCCGTCGAGGAGCTCCTCGCGCAAACGCCACCCGGCGCCCAGGAGGAGCGGGTGCTCGAGCTGTACGGGCCCCCCAGGCGTACGCTTGTCGTTCGCGCGGAAAGCATCGACAACGGACAACGTGCCCTCGGCATGATCGCGGTCATCGAGGACGTGTCCGAGAGACGCCGCCTCGAAGATGTCCGCCGTGACTTCGTGGCGAATGTGAGCCACGAGCTGAAGACGCCGATGGGCGCCGTCGGGCTCCTGGCCGAGACCCTGCTATCCGAGAACGAGCCGCAAGTGGTCCAGCGCCTGGCGCACCGGATCTACAACGAGGCTTTCCGCATCAGCAGGGTCATCGACGACTTGCTCGACCTCTCGCGGATCGAGAACGAGGAATCCCCTCCCCGCGAGCCCGTGCTGATCAATCTCGTGATGGCCGAAGCCGCCGAACGCGTCCGGGAGGCGGCAAGCCAGCTGCAGATCAAGGTCACCCTGGAAGAGCCCGACCCACCGGTCGTCGTGCTGGGTGACCGCCGCCAGCTGACCTCGGCCGTGTACAACCTGCTCGAGAACGCCGTGAAGTTCTCGTCGCAGAACAGCGGCGTCACCTGCGTCGGGCGCGCGGACGGTGACGATGTCGTCGTGGTCGTGGAGGACCACGGCATCGGTATTCCGTCGCGCGACCTCGAGCGGATCTTCGAACGCTTCTACCGTGTCGACGCCGGCCGCAGCCGCTCGACAGGCGGGACGGGCCTTGGTCTGGCTATCGTTTGGCATGTGGCCGCCAACCATAGGGGAAGCGTCCAGGTCGAATCCCGAGAGGGAGAAGGTTCGACGTTCACACTGAGGCTCCCGCGCCAACCAAGGACTGACCTGTGACTACGCGACAGCGCCGCAGAACCTCCTGGCTTTCCACCGAACGGGAGCGCCTCGAGATTGAATGGTCCGCCGCACGAAACATGGCACGCCCGGCCGACAAGCCACCACTGCGCCTTCCTGCGAGCCATTCCTCCGACGCGGTCGCCTCCGGGGACGACGACCGCGGCATTCCGCCTGCCCGGGTCCTTGTTGTCGAGGACGAAGAGTCCTTCGTGGACGCGTTGACCGTGAACCTGGAGAGGGAAGGTTTCTCCGTAACTGTCGCGCGCGACGGCGTCGAGGCCCTCGAGCGCTTCGCGGCCGACCAGCCCGACATCGTGCTGCTCGACGTGATGCTGCCCCGATTGTCCGGCATCGACGTATGCCGGTCGATCCGCGCCAACTCGACAGTTCCCATCATCATGGTGACCGCCAAGTCGACCGAGCTCGACACCGTGGTAGGCCTCGAAGTCGGCGCCGACGACTATGTCGCCAAGCCCTACCGGGTCCGCGAGCTCGTGTCGCGCATGCGAGCCGTTCTCCGCCGCGCCCCGAGTACACGCGCCAACGCCAACTCGGGCGGAGCCGCGGCCGGCCCCGCCGCAAGCAGTTCGCGTCACCACGCCGGCGCCGAAAGGAACACCGCCGACGGCGCCGACCGCGTGGCGTCCTTGACGCACTGGGGCGCGGAGGTGACCGAGCGCAACGGTGAGATGCTGCTTGGCGCCACGGGTCTTAGGCCGGACGAGATCCTGCAAGTCGGCAACGTCGTCCTGGACCTCGGGCGCCACGAGTGCATCGTGCGCGGCGAGGAGATCAAGCTCCCGTTGAAGGAGTTCGAGCTGCTCGAAATGCTCCTCAGCAATCCCGGACGTGTCGTGACGCGCGACACGTTGATCGACCGCGTCTGGGGCATGGACTACGTAGGCGACACGAAGACTCTCGACGTGCACATCAAGCGGCTGAGATCACGAATAGAGCAGGACCCCTCCAGGCCGGTTCTCATCACTACCATCCGCGGCCTCGGCTACCGCTTCGAGTCACCGCGGCGCTGATCCTGCTCCGGTTGCCACCTGCCGGGCACCCGCGCCCCAGCTGCGAGATCGTCCCCCGCCCCAGCTAGCCTCTCGGCGATGCCCGCCGTTGAGGTCGATCACCTGATCGTTCGTTACGGGCGCCTGGTGGCCGTAGATGGAGTCAGCTTCGCCGCTGACTTCGGCGAAGTCGTCGCCGTGCTCGGCCCGAACGGAGCCGGCAAGACCACGACGGTGGAGACCCTGGAGGGCTTCCGACGATCCGACGGCGGCACCGCAAGGGTTCTCGGTCTCGACCCCTGGTCCGACCACTCTGAGCTCAGTGCCCAAGTCGGCGTGCTTCTCCAGCGGGGCGGCATCTACCCGATCATGAACGCCGAGCGAGCCGTGCGGCTCTTCGCCGCCTATTACGCGGACCCCCGGGATCCCGATGAGCTAATCGATCTCGTCGGGCTGCGCTCTGTTGCGCGAACGCCCTACAAGCGGTTGTCGGGCGGCGAGCAGCAACGGCTCGCCCTGGCTCTCGCCATCGTCGGCAAGCCGCGCGTCGCCTTCCTGGACGAGCCGACGGCCGGTGTCGACCCTGCCGGGCGTATCGCGGTGCGCGACGTCGTCGAGGGCTTGAGATCCGATGGTGTCTGCGTGATCCTCACGAGCCACGAGCTCGATGAGGTGCAGCGCCTGGCCGACCGGCTGGTCATCATCGACCACGGGAAGGTCGTCGCACAAGGACGCCAAGGAGAGATCCAAGGTGAGTCCGAAGAGCTTCGTTTCGCCGCCGAACCGGGACTCGCGCTCGGTGAGCTCGCTGTCCGGCTCGGGGCACGGGTCACCGAGGGCCCACCGGGTGAGTACCTGGTGTCGGCACAGCCCGCGCCGGCGCTCGTGGCCGAACTCGCGGCGTGGCTCGCCGAGCACGATCTGCAGCTGGGCGACCTGCGGGCCGGCCGCCAGAGGCTCGAGGACGTCTTCTTGCGGCTGACCTCGGGAACCGCCGCGCCCACCGCAAACAACGGGGCCCCGACGTCCCCCAGACGGCCGCGCGGCCGTCGCAGAGCGCAGGCATGAACCTCCGCGCGCTTCAGGCCCAGGTCAGAGCCGAGACCCGAATGACACTCGAACGAGGCGAGACCTTGCTCGTCACGCTAGGGATCCCAGTCGTGCTCCTCGTCTTCTTCACGCTGGTGCCCGTCTTGCCGACGGGCACCCGGCATCGCGTCGACTTCCTGGCTCCGGGCATCCTCGCCCTGGCCGTCATGTCCACGGCCATGGTCAGCCTGGGGATCGCCACGGCCTTCGAGCGCAGCTACGGCGTCTTGAAGCGGCTGGGTGCCACACCACTCGGCAGGCCCGTGCTGCTGACGGCCAAGATCGTCTCGGTCATCGTGGTCGAGATCATGCAGGTCGTCTTGCTCGTCGGTGTCGCGCTAGCGCTCGGTTGGCGGCCGCATCCCTCCGCCGGGCTGGCGGTCATCGCCGTGCTCCTCGCGACGATCTCGTTCGCCGGAATCGGCCTCGCCATGGCAGGCGCCCTGCGAGCCGAGGTGACGCTGGCGGTCGCGAACGGCGTCTACGTGATCCTGCTCCTCATCGGCGGTGTCATCTTCCCCTTGCACGAGCTGGGGGCGTTGGCGTCTTTCGCCCGCCTGCTCCCGACAGCCGCCCTCTCGGACGCGTTGCACGTGACCCTTGGGTCCGGCCCGAGCGCTACCGAAGCCTGGGTCGTGCTTGCTCTGTGGGCGGTCGCCGCGCCTTTGGTCGCGGCTTTGAGCTTCAAATGGGAGTAAGGCTTCGTCGCCGAGTGCGAGCCGTGGACGCGGCGCTGACGGGATCAGCGGTAGCGGACGAGGACGTCAAGCGCCATCGCGACAAAGACCACCGTGATGTAGGTGATCGAGAAAGTGAACAACCGCATAGCACTCTTCGGGGTCCCCTTCTCCCGACCTAGGCGCAAGGCGTCTGCCAGGTAGAGACCGCCGGCAGGAACGGCGGCTGCCCAGAAGATCCACCCCGAGTGGGCGACGACGCCGAACACGAAGGAGGTCGCCACCAACGCCAACGAGTACAAGATGATCTGGCGCGCCACGCGCTCGAAGGGCACCACCGCGGGAAGCATGGGAACGTTCGCCGTCCTGTAGTCATCCTGGTAGCGCACCGCGAGCGCCCAGAAGTGCGACGGCGTCCAGATCACGATCATCGCGAACAGCACGACAGCAGGCCACGCCAGGTGGTCGGTGACCGCGGTCCAGCCGACGAGCACGGGAACCGCGCCGGCGGCGCCGCCTATGACGATGTTCTGAGTCGAACGGCGCTTCAGGCCGATCGAGTAGACGAAGACGTAAAAGAGCGCCGCACCGAGGGCCAAGAGGGCCGAGAAGAGATTCACGGCCCTCCAGAGCAGCACGAATGCGCTCGCCTCGAGGGCGATCGAGAAGACGACCGCCGCCGTCGGAGTGACCGCGCCCGTGACGAGCGGCCGGTGACGCGTACGGTGCATCACGGCGTCGATGTCGCGGTCGATGAACATGTTCGCCGCATTGGCGCCACCGGCCGAGAGCGCGCCCCCGACGAGCGTCGCAACGATCAACGACCAGCGCGGAACGCCCTTTGCAGCAACCACCATCGTCGGCAGCGTCGTGACGAGCAGCAGCTCGATGATCCTGGGCTTGGTGAGCGCCAAATACGCTCTGAGCTTGACGCTCATGGACCGGCGCGGCATCAAAACGGTCGTGACCTGCGCCATCTCGCAAGTATAGGAGCGGCCGAAATCGATCAAGCCGCAGCAACCACCTGGCCCGACGGTACAGAATGGTGGCTTGAACCGTGCCCGCATACGATCCGGAGGCGGTGCGCCTGCCCCATTTCTCACCTACCACCGTGCGAAAGGTGGCCTTGGTCTCGGTGGTCTGTTACGCGCTGCTCGTCGTCAGCGGCGGCGCGGTGAGGCTGACGGGTTCCGGCCTTGGTTGCCCGGACTGGCCTTCGTGCTTCCAGCACCATCTGACCGCCGTGTCCTCGTTCCACCCGATAGTCGAGTTCACGAACCGTCTCGTGAGCGTCGCTGTGACGTTGGTGTCCGTCGCGGCCCTTGCCGTGGCGGCTCTCCGTGCTCCGCCACGGCGGGACCTGACACTGCTCGCAGTGGGGTTGGTCGCCGGCATCGGGGCGCAAATCGTCCTCGGCGGCCTCGTCGTGCTGTTCAAGCTCAATCCCTATCTCGTGGCACTCCACTTCGTGCTGACGATCGTGATACTCGCCGATGCCGTTGTGCTCTACCACCTGTCCGGCAGCCGCCCGACGCGTGCCGTGCCCGTCATCGGCAAAGATCTGGTGCGCCTGGCGCGACTGCAGCTCAGCACCCTGACACTTGTCACCGTCCTCGGCACCGTGGTCACGGGTGCCGGCCCCCATGCCGGTGGCCCTGGCGCCAAGCGGATCCCGATCGCCTTCCGGGACATCGCCGAGGTGCATTCCACCGTCGCACTCTTCCTCATCGGTTTGACCCTGGCGTCGCAGTTCGCCTTTCATCATGCGAAAGCGCCTCCGGACGTACTACGGCGCGGGCGACTTTTCATCGAAGTGATGGCACTGCAGGGCGCGCTCGGTTACCTGCAGTACTTCCTGCACGACGCTGCTTGGGTCGTGGAGTTCCATCTCGCTGGCGCCACAACGCTTTGGATCACAGGAATCGGGTTCTACCTCTCGCTTTATCGGTACCCTGTCGAACCGGGCGATGCCGCCGCTGCGAGTGGGTCCACCGGTGCCGTCGCGCTCGGCACCTGACCAGGGCGTGACTATGACCTCGACCGGCTCGAGAACAGTTCCGACGGAAATCGAGAGCCCCGAGACCCACGAGGTGGCCGCGCCCGATCTGCCCTGGTTGGTCATCGTGTGGAACGATCCGATCAACCTTATGAGTTATGTCACATATGTCTTCCAGAAGTTGTTCGGTTATTCACGTGCGAAAGCACACAAGCTCATGCTCGACGTCCACTACAAGGGCCGCGCTGTGGTGGCAAGCGGCCCGAAGGAGCGGGCGGAGCTCGATGTCGCCCGTCTCCACCAACATGGGCTCTGGGCGACGATGGAGCGCAGCGGATGAGCTTTCGGAGCCGGATACGCCCGGCGAGGACCGGTGGTTATGAGCTGCGCCTGGCTCCAGAGGAACGCACCTTGCTGACGGTGCTGCCTGCTCACCTCCTCTCGCTGCTCGAAGACGTCGGCGAAACCCCTCCCGACGATCTGCCCGATGTCCTTAGGAGGCTGCTTCCCCCCGCGTACCCGAGCGACCCCGACGCCGAGCGAGCCTACGAGTCGATGACCCGTGAGGATCTCGTTGAACACCACCGTGAGTCGCTCGAGACGATGTCAGCTACGGCGAACGCGACCTGGCTCGACGATGAGCAGCTTGTCGCTTGGCTAGCCGCACTTAACGACCTCCGCCTCGCCCTCGGATCGTTGATCGGGGTCACCGAGGACGAGGTGGAGCTGCCGGACAACGACGAAAACCCGGCCGAGCGGATCGCCTATCTATACCTGGGCGGGCTCCAAAGTGAGCTCGTCGACATCCTGGAGCAGACCCTGCCCGACCCGGTGCCCGGTGCCGACGACCTCGTCCCGGACGATCATTGGGGCGAACCGCCTGGCGGGCTTCGCTGGGATGGCACACCACAGCCGAGATACCCGTGAACTTGGGTCCCGCGCTGCCCCGTCTGCTCGCGATCATGGGGTCGGGTGAGACGGCACCGACGATGGTGAAGGTCCACCGTCAGCTGCTCGAAGCTTTGGGGCCGCCTCCCGTTCCGGCCGTCCTGCTCGACACCCCGTTCGGTTTCCAGGAGAACGCCAGGGACATCGCCGGGCGGGCGGTCAGCTACTTCCGCGACAGCCTCCGGGCAACGATTGCCGTTGCAGGGCTCGCGGCGACCGTGCCCGATGGGAACAACGGCGCCCACCAGGCGGCATTCACTGACGACCAGCTCGTAAACACAGTTCGAAACTCGCGTTATGTCTTCGCAGGACCAGGGAGCCCGAGCTACGCGTTGAGGAAATGGCGACAGACCGTGATCCCCGGGCTTCTGGTCGAGAAGCTCCTTTACGGTGGTTGCGTTGTGTTCGCCAGTGCCGCAGCACTCACGCTCGGCGTTGCGACGGTTCCCGTGTACGAGATCTACAAGTGCGGTGAGGACCCGCACTGGCTCGAGGGTCTCGACATCACCTCTGCGGCAGGAATCCGAGCCGCGATCATCCCCCACTACGACAACAACGAGGGTGGAAACCACGACACCAGGTTCTGTTATCTGGGAGAGCGGCGCCTGTCGACGCTGGAAAGGGAGCTGCCCGAGGGCGTGTTCGTACTCGGTGTCGACGAGCACACTGCCTGTGTCCTTGATCTCGATGCCGGCACCGCGTCGGTGGAAGGGCGTGGCGCCGTGACGGTGCGCGCCGCTGGCCGTTCCGAGATCCTGCCGAGCGGGGAGGTTCTCCCCATCGCCCGAATAATAGAGATTGCCGAGGCACTCGCCCATGGAGTCGCCGGTGGTAGCGCCACCGGACAGTGGGCAGACCCCGCGCCAAGCAACGACGAGACTGCGAAATCAAGCACCGCCCGGTTGGCGAGCGCGTCGCTGCTCATCGATCTCGTTCGTGAACGTGAGGCGGGCTTTGCTGCCGCGGTCGGCTCCAGAGACATGGCGCTCGCCGCAAGCATCGTGCTCGACCTGGAACGAGACATCACAGAATGGTCGACGGACATCCCCGCCGGCGACGAGCTCGACCGGGCGCACGCCAGCCTCCGCTCCCTGATACTGGAGCTCGGTCGCCTGTCTGAGACGGGAGTTCGCGATCCCAGGCAGGTCGTCGGGCCATTCGTCGAGGCGCTCTTGGCGCTCCGCGACGCCGCGAGGAAGGACCGGCGTTTCTCGGACGCCGACTTCGTGCGGGAACGCCTCGTCGAGTGCGGCGTGGAAGTGCGCGATACTCCCGACGGCAGTGAGTGGCTACTCGCGAGCGACAGCACCGCCGGAGTGGAGGCCGGCGCCTGATATTTTGCTTCCTCGCTTCCGTGGCTTGCGCCTTCGGGCCGGGCCCCCATCGTCCAGCGGCCGAGGACATCGCCCTTTCAAGGCGGAAACACGGGTTCGAATCCCGTTGGGGGTGCCAGTCATTCGACCAGCTCAACGGCACTTTTGACTCTCGCTGAAGATTGTTGAGCCGCACCGTGCGCGATCGGCGATGTGATCGGCGCGATCGGCGAGATCGGCCGTATGCAATTGGCCGCGAGTTCTGCGCCGTGGCGGCCTTGTCGTGAGCCTCGAGCGCGATTTACGCGACGACAACGAGGCGTGCACATCAGTGATCAAGAGCTGATCTACCACTAGTTCGCGCGGTATTCGTACCCGTCGCACTAGCCTGGTGGACCGGGGGGTAAGCGCGTGGGGTCGGCAGGGTCGATCGCCCGGCGGATCAGGTGATTGCATCCCCGGGACTGTCCACGTGAACGGACCGCAAGGGGGGCTCATGGGTGGCGAGGCTCGATGAGCCCGATAAAGGGCGCACTCGCGCCAGGGATAGATCTCGTCCCGCTTGCCGCGACGACTGCCGGATGCGTCCGTCCTGGTCCTAGCATTGCTGAATGGCCGCTGAGCGGTTGGCCCGTATCCTGGTCCTGTTGGCAGCTGGCGGGGATACCGGTCCAGGAGTCACGCGGTTGTGCCAGGTGTGCGCGTCGGTCACCCACACGACCGGGGCGGTGATCATGCTCGGTTCCCACGAAGCTCCACTGGGGTCGTGGTGCACAGCCGACGAGGTGTCCCGCCTGATGGAAGAGGTGCAGTACACCCTCGGCGAAGGCCCGTGCATCGATGCGTACAACCTCGAGCGCCCCATTCTCGAGCCCACTCTGGCAGAACCGGAGACGGCGCGCTGGCCGTCGTTCTCACCCGTCGTGCTGAAAGCCGGAGCCCGAGCGGTCTTCGCCCTCCCGCTTCGGACAGGTGCGGTCCGCCTGGGCGCGTTGGGCCTGCACCGTGAGACGGCCGGACCGCTCACGAACAACGAGCTCGCGGACGCGCTGGTGGTTGCCGACGTGGCTACTCGTGCCGCGCTATGTCTGCAGACGGACGCGTCGGCGAGCGAGATCGCCGCTGAGATCGCTGCAGGTGCCAATCTCCGGCTGGTTGTCCATCAAGCCTGCGGAATGGTGGCGGCCCAGCTCGGAATCGGTGTCACCGAAGCTTTGATCAGGCTCCGTGGGTACTCGTTCGCCGCCGAGCGGCCCATTGGCGAGGTAGCCGAGGACATAGTCACCCGTCGCCTCCGGTTCGACCCTCGGTCGGGCGAGGTTTACGAAAGGTGATCGCTGGGTACCGGTTCTTTTTGCGTTGTCTCGCTTTCAGTTGGGGAAGGTGGCCGGATTGAGCCAATCCGCGTCATCCCGTGAGGTGTTACTGAGCCGCACTCTGGTTCAGCTGACCGACACGTTGGTCGAGGGCTTCGACGTGATCGACCTCTTCACGCTCCTGACGACCAGATGCGTCGAGATCCTCGATGTCTCTGTGGCGTGCCTGCTGCTCCCCCAGGCAAACGACAGGCTGGGCATCGCCGCCTCGTCGAGTGAGGCAAAGTACGTACTGGAAGTACTAGAAGCTCAGTCCGATGAAGGACCGGGCCCGGACTGCTACCGCAGCGGTCAGACGCACGTCGCGGCCGATCTGACCACTTCCTACGAAAAGTGGCCCCGCTTCGCGCCTCGCGCCGTCGAGGCCGGGTTTCGGGCAGTTCTCGCGCTGCCCATGCGCCTTCGAGGCCAGACAATCGGGGTTCTGAGCCTCTTCAAGGTATCCGAAGGCCTGATGGACGAAGGCGACATGAACGCGGCTCAATCCCTCGCTGACATCGCCAGCATCGCGATTGTTCATCATCGAGCAGACCTCGATCTCCGCGTTCTCAACGACCAGCTCCGTCATGCCCTCAACAGCCGCATTGTCATCGAGCAAGCCAAGGGAGTCGTCAGCGAAAGGTTGGGGATCGACATGACGGAGGCCTTCTCGCTCTTGCGAACGTACGCCCGCAACAACGGCCGGCTCCTGTCGGAGGTCGCTCGAGACGTGGTCGACGACACTCTCCACCCGAACCCGTTTCGCCAGCTGCCGATTCAAGCGACCCGAGATCTCGGGACAGCCCGGGCCGAGAGCGAAGACCCGTAAGGCTCAACGTCCCGCCGTCTGGTGGGCGGCCCGGTAGCCTCGGTAGCGATGTCCGATCGATGAGCTGTGTCTGGAGGTGCGATCGTGGAGAGTCGATACCGTGACCGCTGGATCGAATGCCTGGCTGACGGGATACAGATCCGCGGCTACTACTTTCCCTGGGGTACAAAGCGAATCGCCTATAGCTCGATACGTTCGGTCAAGCGCGTCGAGATGGGCACGTTCCGTGGGAGAGGAAGGATCTGGGGTACCGCGAACCCGCGCTATTGGGCGAGCCTGGACCCACAACGGCCGAAGAAGACTGTCGGGCTCATCCTCGATGTGGGGCGCTTCGTACGGCCGTTCATCACCCCTGACGATCCCGACGCCGTCGCGGCGCTGATCGGCGAGCACGGTACCCCTATCGAGGGCTCCGCAAACGGCCCGATCCTCTGATAGGCGGCGCCGCTTACGCTCAAGGTGCCGTGCCATTGGGTGCTGAATCGCTGCTCGGTCCGCGACCTCTACCTAAGAGTGGCGAGGGTGGATACGGCAGCTAACCCGGGACTCCGCTCGCGTTCACTGCCTGCAAGCTGCGGATTGTGAAGTCCTGCAGGTGCCCAAGCGCGCCGGGCTCGAGCCGGTCGCAAACCCAGTCCCAGTGCAGGGAAACAAGGTCGCCCGGCACCAGGTCTTCGACGAAACCGACACCGTCGACCCTCAGGTCAGCCTGTTCCGAACGCTCGCCGAGCAGGACAAGGTGGCGGCCGTCGAAGCCGAGGGGTCGGCTCCGGACTGTCACCTTCTCCCCATCGACGGTTTCGACCCGACCCCAACGGATCCTGCAGCGCTCGAGGACTGTCAGGGCGGGCTCCTGCTTGCCTGAGCGCAACAACGCGAGCCAGGGGTAGACGGCAAAGACGTGAAAACTGTGATGCGCGACTCCCCCGGCCGTGGCGGCTTCCCGAAGCTGTGGCGACCCGCCCAGGCCCGAATCGGGATGATTCCCGATGGCCTCGAGCAACGATGCCGCTGAAATACCTTCCAGCAGCTCGCTGCCGACCCAGTAGGCCTCTACGACCCGGGCATCCAGCGGATCGGCGATGCCGTTCGCTGATGCGATCAGTTCCAGGTAGGGCCACGCCCCACTGAAGCGCCGCGCGACCGAAAGGAGGTCCTCGGCGCTCGCGTCGGGTGAGCCAGCGTCGACGAGAACTTTCGGATCCGCTGGCCCGCAGTAACCGAGCGCGTTCGGCGGGTAGGCATAGCGCGCGAACAACGGACCGGCCGACACTGTGGCTAGGACAGAGCTTCTTGTCCGGCCTTGAGCTCGCTCACGATCGCTGCGGCTTCCTCAGAGTCGACCTGCCGCAGTGCGTAGCCGCTGTGGACAACCAGCCAGTCTCCGACCTCCGGATCCGGGCCTTCGAGGGCGATGAGCGAGACCCGATGCAGTCGGCCCTCGGCGTTCTCAACTGTCACCCAGCCTCCGGCGGGCGCTGTGACCACCATGTGAAACCGGCTCATGCACATGAGTTCGCCTCGTCGATCACCTGGAGAACGAGGTCGCCGGCTTCAGTGACGGCAAGTTCCACCGCCGGGCTGAGGCCGACACCGTCGACGAAGTTCTCGCCCTCAATCCCGACCACGACCACGCGGCGAGGGGGGTGACCCATCGCCCGCGCGAGCCGGAGCACGCGCGGAAGGTCCATCCCGTGTGAGCTCGTGGGTCCACCAAGCGCGCCTACGTCCTCAGCTCCCCCCAGGTCAACGATCTGTACCGTTCCCGGTTGCGATCCGGAACGGGTGGCGTCGACGATAACCGCAAGGTCGACGTCGTCCCAAGCACCGATCAGGTCGAGCGGTTCGCTGATGACCTTCGATACGACCTTCGACATCCTTTGCGACACATAAGCAGCGACAGCCGGTCCCGCACCATCGTCGCTTCGGTACTCGTTACCGAGCCCGGCGACGAGCACATCCATGCTCACCGGCGGTCAACCGTCACATCCAGAAAGTGGGTCGCGCAGGAGATACAGGGATCGTAGTTGCGAACCGTCTGCTCGCACAGCCACCCGAGCTCCTCGTCCGGCATCGATAGGTTGGCCTGGGCCACGCGGCGAAGGTCATCTTCCATGCAGAGCAGGTTCTGTGACGTCGGCGGGACGATGCGCGCCGAGAGGATCAGACCGTCGCTGTCGAGCTCGTAACTGTGGAACAACAGGCCACGCGGTGCCTCGGACGCGCCGTGACCGATGCCCGCCCGCCCTGGAACGGCGACCGCCGGGGGGTCAGGTGGTTCGTAGGCCTCGATGATGCGCAGTGCCTCCTCACAGGCGTAGACAAGCTCGACCGCACGAACAGTGATGCTCTTGAACGGGTTGTTGCAGACTTCGCCCAAGCCGGCAGCAACCGCGGTCTCACGTGCGAGCGGAGAGAGCTGACCGTAGTTCAGCGCGTAGCGAGAGAGCGGACCGGTGAGGTACATGTCCTTTCCGCCGAGACGGGCGTGCAGTGCGTTCGACCTGGCGACATGATCCTCTACTACGAGATCTGAGATGCCCTTGGCGTCGACGTCGAGGCCCCCGGAGCTGACGATCCGACCGGATTCGATCGGGTAATAGTCAGGGTGGCGCAGCGACACGAACTGGTATTCGATCTCGATTTCCGGGAATTCGAAGCCCGCGACCCATTGCGCCGACGCCAAAGACGCATCGAGCGCCCGGCGCAGTGGCTCGACGAGAGCCCCGAGCTCCTCACGGGACGGTGCTCTGTAGAAGCCCCCCACACGCACGTTGACGGGGTGAACGGCACGCCCTCCGACCGCCTCCATGAGGTGGTTCCCGACCTTCTTGATCTCGAGACCGCGCTGTACGGCAGCCAGGTCCAGCCCGGCGAGCTCGACTGCATCCTGGCAGCCGAAGAAATCGGGAGCGTGCAGGAAATGGATGTGGAGCGCATGGCTCTGGATCCACTCACCGCAGTAGAGCAGCCGACGGAGCGCCGTGATCTGGTCGGTGACGGACACTCCACAGGCGTCCTCGATCGCGAGACAGGAACTCGTCTGGTAGGCGACGGGGCAGATTCCGCAGATCCTCGCGGTGATGTCCGGTGGCTCGGTGTGTCGCCGGCCCTGCAAGAAGGCCTCGAAGAAACGGGGCGGCTCGAAAATCTCCAGCTCCACCGTCTCGACCATGCCGTCACGCACCTCGACGAGTAGGGAGCCTTCCCCTTCGACGCGGGCCAGGCCCTCGACGTGGACGGTACGGCTATCCGCTGGTCTCTGGTGAGTCATTTCTGAGGCTCTCCTCACGAAAGGCCGGCGCACCGGCGTTGAAGGTCCGGAACAACCGTGACACATCGACCCTTGACGTGCCCAGGGCGTTGATCTGCCGGGCGAGCGACGACGTGTTCGCCGAGTCGGACGGCCCGAAGCACCCGTAACAACCGCGGTCAACAGCGGGGCAGAGTGCCCCACAACCCGCCTTGGTCACCGGGCCGAGACAAGGAGTGCCGTGCGCGACCATGACGCACACCGTGCCACGCCCCTTGCACTGCTGGCAGACGGAATGTCCGGGGATGACCGGCTTGCGGCCGCGCAGTGTCGCTGTGATCACTTCGAGAAGCTGGTATCTGTCGATCGGGCATCCACGAAGCTCGAAGTCAACCGGCACGTGGTCAGCGATGCCCGTCGACTGGGCGAGCGTCGTTATGTACTCAGGGTGTGCATAGACCGCCGTCGTGTACTCACCGACGTCGGCGTAGTTGCGCAACGCCTGTATCCCGCCAGAGGTGGCGCAAGCTCCGATGGTCACAAGCAGAGAAGACGCCTGGCGTATCGCCCGAATGCGTTCTGCATCGTCCGGCGTCGTGATCGAACCCTCGACAAACGAGACGTCGTAGGGTCCTTCCAAGACGGCGCGCGTCATCTCCTTGAACTCCGAGATCTGCACAGCGCCGACAACCCCAAGGAGTTCGTCTTCGCAGTCGAGCAGGCTCAGCTGGCAACCGTCACACGACGAGAACTTCCAGACGGCAACCGTTGGTCGGGATACGACTGTGGCTGTGCTCATCGTTCGCGCTCCGAAATCAGTTTTTCCAGTGCCTGGCTGTAGTCGAAGACGGGACCGTCCCGACAGATCAAAAGTGGCCCAAGCTGGCAGTGGCCGCACCAACCGATGCCGCACTGCATGTTCCGTTCGAGCGACACACGAATCGCTCCTAGGGGAACGCCGAGGTCGACCAGTCCGCGAACGGTGAACCTCATCATGATCTCGGGACCGCAGATGAGCGCAACGGTCCGCGCCGGATCGAAGTCGACCGTCGGCAACAGAGTCGTCACGACACCGATCGCGCCCCACCAGCGGGAGTCCGGGACGTCGACGGTGACCTTGACGACAGCTCCGTCACGCTCCCACCTCTTGAGGTCGTCGGGGAAAGTGATCTGGTCAGGCTCGCGAGCCCCTACGAGCACGTACACCCGTCCCGTGCGACCCGGCTTGTCCACGAGATAGCTGATGGCACCTCGCAGCGGCGCAAGACCGATGCCGCCGGCGACGATGACCACGTCTTTGTCGTCGAGTCCGTCCACGCCCCAATCTGTGCCGAACGGACCGCGAACCCCGACGACTGTGCCTACGGCCGCCGTGCAGAGCGAGTGGGTTATGGCGCCGACGTCACGAACGGTGTGCTCCACAGGCCCGGGTGCTCCCGGAGCGCTGCTGATCGAGATCGCGACCTCCCCGACCCCGAAGGACGTCAGCATGTTGAACTGGCCAGGTTTGAACAAGAACGGGTTCGGGCCGGAGGTAGGTTCGAGCGACAAGGTGACGACGTCGCCCGTCTCGACGCGCGTGGCGACCACCCGGTATGTCGCGGGAGTCAGCGGATTCGACAACGGTTCCACCTCAGTGAGCAACATCGCGTCCGTACACATCCAGCAACCGGATCCGGGTCGCCTGAAGCCGTTCGAGCATCACCGCAGCAAGACGCTTCATAAGTAGATAGCCGAAAGCCGGATCTGCTTCTGCTTTTGAACGTAAGCAGTCTGCATCGACCGAAATGGCGCCGACGGGCTCCAGAGCTCGGGCATCGAAGTGCCACCGGTACGGAGGGAACATCCAGGACCAGCCAACGGCTTGTCCGGGGCCGATGCGGTCGATGACGAGAGGCACACGTCCAGGCTCGTGCACCTCGAGTGCCACATGACCACGCCGCAGCAAGAAAAGTGAGCGCGCCGGTTCGCCTTCCTCCAAGAGGAGTTGGCCCGTAGCGATCGCCACGTTCTGCGAACAGCCTCCGACCAGCTCTGCAATGTCAACTGGCAACCCACTGAACAGCGGGTGCTCTGCCACCAGTTCGCCGATGTTCTCGGTCATGACCGGTCACCTCCCGACTCGATGGAAACGGGGACAGCCCCGTCGCTCGCGGCTATCGCCGCAACCTCGGCCGTGATGTCGATTCCCACCGGACACCACGTGATGCAACGACCGCAGCCGACGCAGCCGGATGTACCGAACTGGTCGTGCCATGTCGAGAGCTTGTGAGTAAGCCACTGCCGATAGCGCGACCAAGTCGTGGCTCGCACTGGACCCGTATGAACGAGCGAGTGTGCGAGGTCGAAGCAGCTGTTCCACTGGCGGTGGCGTTCGACGGTGCCGTCCACCGTCGTCGTGTCCGTCACGCCGCCACAAAAACACGTCGGACAGACAAGCGTGCAGTTGCCGCAAGCAAGGCAACGGCTGGCGACGTCATCCCAGCGAGGGTGGGCAAGATTGCTCGCCAAGAGTTGGCGAACATTGGCCGCGTCCAACTTGCGCTCGATACGGTGAGCGGCCCCTTCGAGCACAGCGTCGCGGGCTGCGATGTCCTGCGGCGCCGCCTGCGATCCGCCCATTTCCTCGGCAACCTCGGCCCCGCGTTCAGATCCGATCCGCACGAGGTATCTGGGTTCACCCGACGACGTGAGCTCAGTCAAGGCGAGGTCGTAACCTGCCCCGGCGCCGCCGTCCACCCCGGGTCCAGTGCCCATCGAAGTGCAGAAGCAAGTGCTCGCAGGCGTCCCGCACTCCGCGATGACTACAAACGAGGACTCTCGCCGTTCGCTGTAATGCGGATCTGGCACCTCGCCTCCGGCAAAGACACGGTCGAGCACGCGCATCCCGGCGAGCTCGCAGGGACGCGTCCCGATAAGCGCTACCGGAGCAGCGTTGTCAGTGGGCTGCTCCAGTGTCACGACATGACCGCTCGAGGTCGCCCGCCAAACCAGGGAACGAGCCGGATAGAACTCCGACTTGGGAGATCCCGGTCCCACGGCCCAGGCGAAAAGCGACGGGTCGTCGTCGTGATGTAGCCGGTAGTGGCCCGGCGCCTGCTCGTCATGCCAGCCCTGGGGGAGGTCGTCGGTGCTGGAAACCTGCCGCTGAACAACCGCACCATCGCGCACGACCGGGCCGATGGTGCGGTAGCCGCGCGCTGTGAGCGCTCCGAGCAACCTGTCAAGACCGGCGCGGTCCACTACAAACGAAGCGCTTAGGTCCATGAGCCTTACAATAGGCAATTCGAGCGACCGTTGGTTAGGGCCGAAGGCCCTGTTTTCGTTTGCTTGGCAGTCGCGACCCGGGTTATCTCGGCTCGCTTGCAGCCAACAGGTCCCTTCGGGGCACCGGCCTGTCGACCCGCACGAGCGCGCCGGGCGGTCGTGCCGAGCTGGTAATTAAGTTGTATGGCACAAGAGAAATGGGCGGAGGTCGATCGTTACCTCGACAGGCTCCTGGTGGACACGGACCCGGCGCTCGAAGCTGCCCTCGAGTCCAGTTCCGACGCAGGCCTTCCTGCGGTGAACGTGGCGCCAAACCAGGGCAAGCTGTTGCACCTGCTGGTATTGGCCTGTGGGGCTCGAACGGTCCTAGAGATCGGGACCCTGGGCGGCTACAGCGCGATCTGGCTCGCTCGGGGACTGCCCTCTTCCGGGCACCTCGTCAGCCTCGAGGCAGATCCTATGCACGCGGCGATAGCACGGGAGAACATCGCGCGTGCCGGTTTGTCTGACGTCGTCGAGATCATGCTCGGGCCAGCATTCGAGTCCCTCCGCAAGCTCAAGGCCGAGCAGCGGCCACCCTTCGACTTCGTGTTCATCGATGCCGACAAGCGCCCGGCGGCGGAGTACTTCGCCTCGTCGCTTGAGATGTCGCACGTTGGAACACTGATCGTCGTCGACAACGTGGTGCGCGGCGGGCAGGTTTGCGATTCAGGAAACGACGATCCGAACGTTCTAGGGATGAGAGGTCTGCTGGACGAGGTGGCCCGGGAACCTCGAGTAAGTGCGACGGCAGTTCAGACTGTCGGCGTCAAGGGCCATGACGGATTCCTGCTCGCCCTGGTTACTTCCCGGGCCAGGTAGTTCACGCGGTGTGAACAGCCGCGCGGCCACCGGGCTCTGGCTAGGTATGCGCCGATGGCCGATCTCGTGCCACTAGCGTCCGACAGCG
>Ga0326727_10007476_pt1 | contig 28836 bp, 25 predicted proteins | sample MB2enrmetagenome_FD_207643 | JGI IMG/M metagenome (GOLD analysis project Ga0326727, IMG submission 207643) | Lab enriched peat soil microbial communities from McLean, Ithaca, NY, United States - MB29MY | ecosystem: Environmental > Terrestrial > Soil > Wetlands > Peat | place: USA: New York... | reverse complement strand
TTGTTCACAAAGGGTTCCTCCCCCGATTCCGCCTTTCGCCCTTCCCCCTGCCCTCACACGGTCAGGCCGTGTTTTTTGAGCAGGGCGTAGAAATGGGAGCGCGACAGGCCGGAGATTTCGATCATGCGCTCGGCGCCGCCGCGTCCGGCGGCAATCAGGGCGCGCAGGTAAGCGGCTTCGGTGGCCTGTTTGAAGTCCTTGAAGGGTGGGGTGAGGCCTATGAGCATGGCTTCGACCGAGCGGCCGAGTTCGCCGGCCCCGGCCGCGTCCGGGATGCCGGACACCAGGGATGGGGCCAGGGCGGCCGGCTCGGCCCCATCCCCCATGTTCGGCTTGGCCTGGGCGAGGCCCCTGGTGGCCGCCCGGGCGCGCAGCTCGGCCGGCAGGTGCATGGGGTAGAGGGTCGGTTCGCGGCCGGCGGCCACGAAGGCCCGCTCCAGGACGTTGAAGAGCTCGCGGACGTTGCCCGGCCAGTCGTGGCTAGCGAGCACGTCGAAAAAGGCCGGATCGAAACCCTTGGTCGGCAGGCCGTACTCCTCGCATAAGCGGGTGATGCGGTCCATGGCCAGAAGCTTGAGGTCCCCGCCGCGTTCGCGAAGCGGCGGCAGGCGGATCTCGATGGTCTTGATGCGAAAGAGCAGATCGCTTCTGAATTTGCCCTCGCGCACGAAGTCGTCCAGATCGCGGTTGGTGGCCGCGATCAGGCGGAAATCGCTTTGTTCCTCCTTGGCCGCCCCGACCGGCCGAAACGCGCGTTCCTGCAGGACGCGCAGGAAGCTTTTCTGCATCGCCAGCGGCAGTTCGCCGACTTCGTCCAAAAAAAGCGTGCCGCCGTCGGCCTGCTTGACCAGCCCGACCCGGCTCGATTCCGCGCTGGTGAAAGCGCCCCTCGCGTGGCCGAACAGGATCGACTCCACCAGGGCTTCGGGCAGGGCGGCGCAATCCACGGTGACGAAAGGGCCGCCGGCGCGGGGCGAATTGCGGTGGATGGTGCGGGCGAAGATTTCCTTGCCCGTACCGGTGTCGCCGGTCAGAAGCACGCCGGCCTTGGAGCGGGCTGCCTGGGCCACCAGGTCCAGGCAGCGCGCCACCTGGGGGCTGCCCCCGACGATGGCGTCGCGGTGCAAGGCCACGGGCAGGGGCTGGCTGCATTTTTCCCGGCGGTATTGCAGGGCGCGGTTGATGGAGAAGGTGATGGCCTTGACCGAGGCGGGCTTGACCAAATAGTCCCAGACCCCGCTTTGCATGGCCAGTTCCGCGCCCTCGGGATCGCCCACGCCGGTCAGGATGATGACTTCGGGATTGCCGCTCGCCCCCCGGATTTTCGGCAGGGCGGTCAGGCCGTTGCCGTCGGGCAGGCGCACGTCCAAAAAAACCAGGTCGATGCCGCCGGACGCGAGCCTGGCCAAGCCTTCGGCCAGGGTCGGGGCCCAGGTCGTCTCGACCGAAATGCGGGCGGCGAGGCTGTTGATGGTGCCGTAGATGCCCAGGTCGTCGTCGATGACCAAGAGTCTGCTCATACCCCTCCCCAGGTTTTTCCCCCAGCCGCTTCCCCGGCCGCCATGCAGGCCTGGCGAAGCGCCCTGGCCAGCTCGTCGCGGTTATACGGTTTGGCCAGGATGGTCAGGCGCTCGTCGCCCAAGGCCGCCTCGGCCTCGGCCCGGCGGCCGGTGGCCAGAATGACCGGCATATGCGGGCGCGCGGCCAGGATTTCCCTGGCCAGTTCCACGCCGTTGATCCCGGGCATGTCGAAATCCGTGACCACCGCGGTGAAATGCTCCGGCCTTTTGGAAAAGATGTCCAGGGCCTCGCGCGGATCGCGCTGGGCGATGACCGTGTAACCCAAGGATTCGATCACCCTTGGGATGGTGAAGACCTGGTCGGCGTCGTCCTCGACGTAGAGGATGGTCCCGCAGCCGCGGTCGCCGGCGCTTTCCTCCGGGACGCTTTTCTCCTTGGCCTCGCCCGCCTTGGGCAGGTAAATGACGAACCGCGCGCCTTCGCCGGGGGCGCTGTCCAGGCCGATCATGCCGCCGTGGGCCTTGATGATCCCGTGGGCCACGGATAAACCGAGTCCGGTGCCCTCGCCTTTGGGCTTGGTGGTGAAAAACGGATCGAAGATTTTATCCGCCACCTCGGGCGGAATGCCCGGTCCGGTGTCGGTCACGGCGATCTTCAAAAAAACCTCCGGCGCGTGCGCCTCGGCCTGGGAAGGGCTCGGCTGCTCCTCTTCGGAAAGGTCGATGTCCAGGCTGCCGCCGGTTTCGCGCATGGCCTGGAAGGCATTGGCGCACAGATTTATGAGCACCTGCTGGATGCGCGTGGCGTTGCCCAGGATGCGCGCGTCCGGGACGCCGCAATGGGCCGTGACCCGGATGTTGCGCGGCAGGGAGGCCTCAAGCATGTGCAGGGTGTCGCTGATGACCGCCGTCAGGTCGACCGGGGAGAATTCCTCCTTGTCCGCCCGGGAAAAGGACAGGATCTGCTTGACCAGATCGCCGCCCCGGCGCGAGGCGGCAAGGGCCCGCGACAAATCGCGCCTGCCCGGGCTGGCTTCCGGCGTCTCCGGCAGGGCCAGTTCGATGGAATTGATGACCGAGGTCAGGATGTTGTTGAAGTCGTGGGCGATGCCGCCGGCGAGCGTGCCCATGGCCTCCATCTTTTGCGACTGCACCAGGGCCCGCTCCAGGTCGATCTTTTCGGTGGCGTCCTCCATGAAGCCCTCGACGGAGACGACCTGGCCGCGTTTGTCCCTGACCGGGCGGATGGAGACATTGGCGGTGATTATCCGGCCGTCCTTGCGGCGGTAACGGTTCTCGAAACGGAACGGCGCCAGGCTTTCCTCGATGAGTTTTTTGATTCCCCGCGCGCGGCCGGGATCGGCGTAAAGCTCCTCGAACAGGTCGCCTACGCTGTCGGTCATCTGCGCCGGGGAATCAAAACCCATCAAGGCGGCCATGGCCGGGTTGGCGTCCAGGTAGCGCCCGTCGAGCGTGGACCGGAATATCCCCAGGGCGGAGTTTTCAAAGATGGAGCGGTATTTTTCCTCGGCCCCGCGCAATTCCTCCTCGCTTTGGATCAGGGCGCTCTCGATCCGCCTGCGTTTGAGGATGCCCGCCACGAGCAACAAGGTAAACCCGGCCAGGGCAGCCATGCCGAAAATCAGCGTCCAGAAGGCCTGCTTGTTCAAGCGGTAGAAAGGGTCGGGAACGTTGACCACTTCGGAGTTGGGCGGCAGCAGGCGGCGGTCGATCTGGAAGCGGTTCAAGGCGGCGTAGTCGAAGCGGTAGAGGTTGGGGCTGTCGAGTACCACTGGGATGTTGTCCGGGTTTTCGCCGTGCAGGATGCGCACGGCCATGTCCCCGGCCACCCGGCCCTGCTCGAAGCCGTCGCAGAGCAGTCCGCCGATCAGGCCGTGGCCCAAAAGGAAGGTCCAGTTGCCGTAGATCGGCGTTGGCGTCGCCTGCGACAGGCGATCGAGCACCTCTTCGGCGTTGTACACCCCGCCCTGGTTGTCCTTGTGCAGGGCCAAATAGTATATGATGCTGTCTTCGGGCAGTTTTTTCACCATGCCGATGAGTTTGTCCAAGGGATCGTCGGGCAAATAGGTGAAGTCCAAAACGCCCGTGAAACGAAGCTCGAGCTCATGCATATGCTCTTTGACCAGGTGCATGGTGATGGTCTCGTCGCCGATGATGTAAACGTGCTTGGTTCCCGGATGAAACTGCAAGGCCAGCTCTAAGTTGCGGGCCATGTCGTTGTCTTCGACAACGCCGGTGAAGCCCTTGTGCCCTTCGAGCATCCAGGGTTTGAATTCGTTGACCCCGCAAAAGACCACCGGCGCCCCCGGGAACAGTTCGTCGCGCTTGGCGCGCAGGAAATGGAAGGCGTTTTCGTCCGAGCAGATGACCAGGGCGATGTTGCGGTTTTTGTACTTGGCCCGGTAGAGCGCGGTAAAGCCGGCCTCGATGTTCGTGTCGTAAAGATACTTCGAGCCCATGAATTCGATATGCAGGAAATGCGGCTCGGCCAAACGGTCGAGTTCGCTCGTGATACCTTTCATGATCTCGCGGGTCCAGACGTAATCGACCTGATAGGAATGGATGATGAGGATCTCGCGCGGCGCCCCGTGGGCGGACGCGGCGGGCTCTTCGGCGGCGGCGGGCCTCAAGAGAAGGCCCAGGGTGAAAAACACCGCCAAGAGCAGTGCGGGAATTCGAGTCATGACGCTCCAAACAAACGGCCGGGCGGCCACTGTGGAATGACAACGCCTTACCAGAGCCCGAGTTGATTGACAATTTTCCCGGATCACGACTGGCGGGGAGAGGGGCGCAAGAGGAAATCGGAGGGAAAGCGGTATTACCCAGGGGGCCGGGGGGAATGATTCCCCCGGCGGAGGAGTCCAGAGGAGGCGGAGCCTCCTCTGGGGCGCTGGCTACCCCAGCGACGCCATCAAGGCGACGACCTGGTTGAGGTCGGCGAAGAAGATGCGGATCAGTTCCGGGTCGAACATCCGCCCCGCCTGGCTTTGCAGGTATTCCACCGCTCTGTCGTGTTTCCAGGCCTTGCGGTAGACCCGCGAGTGGGTCAGGGCGTCGAAGACGTCGGCCACGCTGGTGATGCGGCCGTAAATGTGGATGCGCTCGCCGGACAGCCCGTCCGGATAGCCCGCGCCGTTCCAAAACTCGTGGTGCTGCCTGGCCACGATGGCCGCGGCCTTCATGATCGGGCGTTCGGAGTGCTTGAGGATTTCATAGCCGATGGTCGTATGCGTCTTGATGATCTCGCATTCCGTCGGGGTGAGCGTGGACGGCTTGTTGAGGATCGAGTCCGGGATGCCGATCTTGCCGACGTCGTGCATGGGCGAGGCTTGGCGCAGGAGTTTGGCTTCGTCTGCATCCATATTGATGCGTTCGGCCAGAAAATACGACAGCCGCGCCACCCGGCGCACGTGGTTGGCGGTTTCGTGCGAGCGGGTTTCGACCACGTCGCCCAGGGTGTAGAGCAGTTCGCGTTGCGTGTCGCTGATTTCGGTGTTGAGGCGCAACAGTTCGTCGTTGAGCAGGCGCAGTTTTTCCGTGCGTTTGGCCACTTCTTCTTCGAGATGTTCACGGTAGAGCCGGTTGATCCCAAGCAGCATGGAGCGTTCGAAGGCCTTGCCGAGGGTGTGTTCGAGCAGCGAAAGGTCTTGCAGTGGTTTGGTCAGGAAATCCCAGGCGCCCAGGCGGACGGCCCGGATGGCGTCTTCCAGCACGCCGATTCCGGAGATCACCAGGATCGGCGTTTCCGGGGCCTCGCGGGTTACGGCCTCGACCACGCCGAAGCCGTCGATCCCTGGCATGTTGAGGTCGGCCAGGACCATGTCCGGGCGATTTTGCCGGAAAAGTTCCAGGCCCTCCTCGCCGTCTCCGGCCTGGAGGGTTTGGTAACCCATGTCTTCGAGCCAATCGGCCAGATTGTCCCGGAATTTCGGCTCGTCGTCGATGATCAGGATGGTTTTGTTCGTCATGCCGTAACGCCGTGGAAGAGGTTGCGCCGTACAAGCCGGTTTTAGGGCGCTGTCCGGCCAAGCAGCCGGTTCACGGCCGCCAGGAGCAAGGAGAGGTTTTCGACCGGTTTGGTGAAGACCTCGCCGTCGGTGATGGGAATCGCCCGCAGGGTAGCCGTGAGTTCGTAATCGGCCGAGCCGGTGTAAATCAGGAATTTCATTTTGGGATTCAGGCCGTGGGCGCGCAAAATGAATTCGTTGCCCGAGGCGCCCGGCAGGCGGATGTCCACGGTGCACAAATCGACGGGGTTCGCGGCCAGCACGGCCAGGCCGTCTTCGGCGCTGGCGGCGGCCAGCACGGCAAAGCCTTCGTCCTCGAAATAATCCGCCAGTCCGGCGCGGATTTTCTCCTCGTCGTCGATAATCAGGATGACGGCCGCCTCAGACTTCATCGCCGGCCCTCCCCAAGGGCAAAACGACCCTGAAGCGGGTGCCCCGGCCGGGTTCGGAGGAGACGTAGAGTTCTCCGCCGTAATTGTTGGTGACGATGAAATAGGTCACCGAGAGCCCGAGCCCGGTGCCCCGGCCTGGGGCCTTGGTGGTGAAAAACGGTTCCAGCACGCGCTTGCCGATGGCTTCGTTCATGCCCGGGCCGTTGTCCTCGATATCGACCTGGACGCGGTCGCCGTCGCGCCTGGTGCGCAGGCTGACGGCCGGTTCCTCGGGAGCCTGGTACACCTTTTCCGCCATGGCCTGGGCCGCGTTTTTGATGATGTTCAAAAAAACCTGTTCGATCTCCGTTTCCACGAAATACCCGCGCGGGTCGCTTTGGTCGTAGTCGGTGGTGAATTTGATTTTTTTGATGTCGTAGTTTTTTTTCAGGTCGTAGTCGCTTTTGGCCAGCTCCAGGGTCTTGTCCAGGAGCCCGGCCACGCTGTGCAGCGCCCGCCGCGACTGGCTGCGGCGGCTGAAGTTGAGCATGCTTTGCACGATCTTGGAGGCCCGAAGCCCTGCTTCGTTGATGTCGGCGAGGTAATCCGTGATTTTGCGCCGCTCCAGGTAACGGGTGACGGCCTCAAAATCGACGTCCAATTCCTTTGCGGTCTGCAGATTGGACACGAGCGCGGGCGAGATGCGGCGCATGGCGTTTTGGGCGGCCTGGAGGATGATGCCGAGCGGATTGTTGATCTCGTGGGCCATGCCCGCGGCCAGTCCGCCGATGGACATCATTTTTTCGCTTTGGATCATCATCTCTTCCAGGCGGGCCCGCTCGGTGACGTCGTCGATGCGGATGACGGCGCCCAGGGCGTCTTCGCCGGCCAGGGGGTAGATGGTGATGTCCTGGAATATCGTTTCGCCGCCCGTGACCGAGGCTTTTTTGGCCACCTTGTGGACCCGCTTGTCCCGGATGGCCGCGTTGATTCTTTCGCGTTCGTCCCGGACAAAGGGCAGGACCGCATCGACCGGCATGTCCTTAGCCTGGGCAAAGGGCATGCCCGCGGCCTTGGCCGCCAGGCTGTTCCAATGGGTCACCCGGCCCAAGCCGTCCACTCCGACCAGGATCGAGGGCATGGAGTCGAGGATGTTTTGCATCAGGTTCTTCAGCCCGGCGACTTCCGCCTCGATCTCCTTGCGGGCGGTGATGTCGCGGTTGCTGCCGCGCTGGCCCAGGAAGGTGCCGTCTTCGCGGTGGATGGGCCGGCATTTGTGGGCGATCCAGCGGATCTGGCCATTGGGCCGGATGATGCGGAAGTCCAGTTCGCATTCCCCGGTGAGGCCGCCGGCGGCGTCAGCGAGGTGCGCGAGCATTCTTTGCCTGTCCTCGGGATGAACCAGGCGAGCCATGAGCCCATGGTCCGCGAAGAATTCGGCCGCTTCGTGTCCGGTGATCTCCTTGCAGGCCGGGGAGACGAACAGGTAACGCCCGTCGGGGCCGAGCCAGTATTCCCAATCATAGGTGAAGTCGGCGACGGTGCGGTATTTCTCTTCGCTTTCCCGGGCGATTTTTTCCGAGAGCTTGTAATCGGTCACGTCGCGGGAATAGCTGGCCAGTTGGACCACCTCGCCCTGGTCGCCGAAGATCGGCCAGATGCGCAGGTTGTAGGACCGGCCATGGCGATCTTCTTCGATGAAGGCGGCTTCGCCGGTGCGGCTGACGGTCTCGATGGTCGCCCGGCGGGCGTCCGCGGCATGCTTGGGCAGGGTGTCGTAAAGGAGCTTGCCGATCAGCTCGGCCGGGGAGAGGTTGCGCCGCTTGGCCGCGACTTCGTTCAAATCCAGGATGACGCCCGCAGGGTCGAGCAAAAAAACCGAGTCAGTGGTGGCGTTGAGCAGGGAACGGATGCGCGCCTCGCGCTCGCGCACGCGCGTTTCCGCGGCCGCCCGGGCCTCGAGTTCGCGTTCGAGTTCCCGGCGTGAGGTCTTGAGCTTCACGTTCAGGTAGCTGACCACGATCAGCGTGAGCAAACCGCCCGCGCCGCTGATCGCGATCAGGACGATGATTTGCCAATAGTTCCTGAAGACGTCGGCGACGCTGATCTTGCCGTAGTCCTGAAAGGGCGGCAGGCGAAGCTCCCGGAGCAGGTCGCGGACCGATTCGTAGCCTACGGGAACGTTCCAGGCGTGGGCGTTTTCCCCTGGCTTCCCGGCCGCCCGCAAGGGCATGGTCAGCAGGGCCGCGGCCACTTCCCTGGCCGTTTCGTCCGGCACGTGGGCGAGTTTGGCCAGGGGCCATTCCGGATACAGGTGCGTGCTCAGCAAAAACGGGAAGGCGCCGTAGGGCGGCCCGGTATCCGGATAGGGCAGGATCCGAAACCGGCTCAAGTCGATTTTGCCATCGGCCTGCATGCGTTCGAGAGTGTCCGTGCGCACCGTGCCGGCGTCGGCCGAGCCGTCCAGCACGGCCTGGACCACCCCGTCGTGGCTGCCGGCGAATTTCATGGAGGCGAAGTCTTTGAAGGGATCGATGCCGGCGCTCTTGAGTTCCAGCCAGGCGGCATGCCAGCCGCCGAGAGAGTATCCGTCCGCGGCCACGAACCGTTTGCCGCGCAGGTCGCTCAGATTGCGGATGTCGTCGCGGTCGGCCCTGAAAAAGATGACCCCGCCGTAAGAAGTGGTTTCCTTGCCCAGAATGCTGGTCCGCGAGGAAGCCAGGCGCGCGGTGGCAAAGCGCGTTTCCAGCTCAATGTAGAACGAGGGGTTGGTGATGATGAAATCGATGTCGCCGGCGGCCACGGAGGCAATGATCTGGTCGAAGGGCAGGGGAACGAGGCGGAAGGTGTGGCCGGGCAGGACGGCGTTCAGGTATTCGACGGTCGGATCCCATTGCGTCCGGCAAATGGCGACGCTACGGTTGGCCAGGGCGCCGACCTTGAAATCGGCCGCGCCGGCGCGCTCGGCCGCCAGCAGAAGGGCGGCGGCCAACAACAAGCAACCCAACTTGACAATGCGCCGGGCGCGGTGAAGACAGCCCCGTCGGTGCGACATTTACATTCCTTACTCGGAAGGGCTCTGAAACGAAGGCCCCTTTTATTTGCTATCTATTTCACAAAATAGACGAATTTCATATGCAGTCAAGGCCGGTGGCTCCGGGGGAAACGGAGCCTGCCCCGGCGCGCCGCGCAGCAGCAGTATGGGGACACGGCCCGTTATGCAAAAAGCCGCGAAAAATGGGCGACTCCCTGGTCGAGGGTGTATTTCCGGTTGTATTCCTCATAGGCGCGCCGGCCCATGTCGCGCGTGGCGGCCCGGTCTCTGGCCAGGGTCAACACGGCCTGGGCGAGCAGGGCCGGATCTCCCGGCGGGGTGACCAGCCCGCAGCCGGATTCGCCCACCGCCAGGGCCACCTCGGAGTCCGCCGGCACCTGGGCCAGGATCGCCCGGCCGGAGGCCATGATGCCGTACAGTTTGCAGGGCACGGCCACGCCCTCGCAGCCTTCCCTGAGCGAGATCAGGGACGCGTGGCAACACGGCAGGGACACGCCAAGGCGTTCGCGGGGCAGGTAATCGAGCCACATAATGTTGGTGAGATTGTGGCGCGTAGCCAGTTCCATGGCTCCCGCCCGGCGCATCCCGTCGCCGATGAACAAAAAGCGGATGGAATCTTCCTCGCGAAGCAGGCGGGCCGTTTCCACCAAGCCGTCAATGTCGTGCCACAGGCCCATGTTGCCCGAATACTGGACCACGAAGGCCTCGGTCAGGCCCAGTTCCCCCGCCATGGGGTTGTCCTCGAAGTCCGGGGGCGCCTCACCCGCATGCGGGCTCCAGTGCGGAATGTAGACGATCTTGCGTAGCGGCTGGCGGTAAGTTTCGGTCAGCAGCGGGATCATGTCCCGGCCGAGCACGACCAGCTTGTGCGCCCGGGCGTAGCCCTTGGCGTTGAACCAGGACCACAGGCGGTAGGCGGGGGATTTTTTAGAGAGCAGGCCCACCCGGTCCAGGCCCTCGGGGTAGATGTCGGCCAGCAGGTATTGGTAGTCAAAGCCTTTGATGAGCGAGGCCAGCCAGAGCAGGTTGAGCAGGAAGGGCGGGTTGGTCGAGCCGAAGACCAGGGCGTCCTTTTTTAAGCGCATCATGGCCGCAAACGAACCACCGAGGTAGGAAAGATAGGAGGCGAGCCTGTGAAACAGGCTCTTTTTGAGCGGCACCTTAAGCCCCCGGCGTCTTATGCGCACGCCCCGGTAGACTTCCTCTTTGGGCAGGTCCTGGGCGCTTTTCGCCGGATAGCCGCAATACACGGTGATCGTGCGTCCGGACTCGGCCAGGCGCGCGAGCAGGTCGGTGAAGAGCTGGCTGGTCGAAATCGTGTCCGGGTGGAAGGTCTGGCAGAAAAATTCGATGTCGCGTTCCATGATATTGCATGCACCGGCCGAACTGGCGTTGGGTTCTTTCGCGGCCCGGCGGCCAGCCGGGCAGCCGGAAGGCTTCCGGCATAGTCTGGCCCGGAAATTTGTGCAACCCGCGCCGGGCGCGACCGGCCTGGCGACCCGGCGCGGCCCGGGGCTTGCCCGGGCGGCCGAAACCGGGCACAACGGCCGCCGTAAGGTTGCTTTGCCATGATGTACCTCAAACTCGCCCTGACCGCCCTGTTTTGGGGCGGCACCTTCATCGCCGGCCGCGTTTTGGCCCGAGACACTCCGCCCTTTACCTCCGCCTTTCTGCGTTTTTGCTTCGCCCTGGCGGTGCTCGCGCCGATCCTCGCCCGCCGGCGCGATCTCTGGCCCAAGGACGCAGCCAGCCTGGCGCTCGCGGCCCTGCTCGGAGCCACCGGGGTCTTCGGCTACAACGCCTTGTTCTTTTGGGGGCTAAAAAGCGTGGACGCCGGGCGAGCCGCCCTGATCGTGGCCTGCAACCCGGTGGCCATAACCGTGTTTTCCGCTCTTCTTTTCGGCGAACGCTTGCGTCTCCCGGCCTTGGCCGGGGTGGCCGCCTGCCTGGCCGGCGCGGCCGTGGTCATTTCCCGAGGGGATGCGAGCTCCCTGCTGACCGGGGCGTTCGGCCCGGGCGAAGCGGCCATCTTCGGCTGCGTGGCCTGCTGGACCAGCTACACCCTGATCGGCAAGCGGGCCATGGAATCGATGTCGCCGCTGGCCGCCGTGACGCTGGCCTGCGCCCTGGGCGCGGCTTTTTTGCTGCTTCCGGCGCTGGGCGAGGGCATGACCGGACTTATGCCCGGGCTCGCGGTGCGCCAATGGCTGGCCCTGGCCTATCTCGGCCTGTGCGGAACGGCCCTGGGCTTTATCTGGTACTACCAGGGCGTGGCGGCGATCGGCCCGGCCCGTTCCGGCGTGTTCATCAACCTGGTGCCGGTCTCGGCCGTGGCCATGGGCGGCCTGCTCCTGGGCGAAAAAACCGACCTCTCCCTCGTGGCCGGAGCAACCCTCGTGCTCGGCGGCGTCTGGCTGACCAACCGGTACCGGACACGACGCGCCTGATACGGCCGCAGCCTTTGCATCCGTCACTTTTTGACCGGCACTCCAAAAAAATGTTGACAATGGGCCTTGTTCTCGCCAAATTGAATTGGTCAATCGAATTGTTTAATGCGAGGTGGCCTTGCCCAAACGAAGATACGACCCGGACACCACCCGGGAGGACATCCTCGACGCCGCCGAGCGGCTTTTCGCCGAGCACGGTTTCGGCGATGTCCCGACAAGCCGGATTGCGAGGGAAGCCGGGGTTTCCCAAAGCCAGATCCATTACCATTTCGAGACCAAGCGCAAGCTGTGGGGGGCGGTTTTCCAGCGGCGGTTCGCCGAGTATTTTGCGGTTCAATCCCGAATGCTTGATAACGCCGAGATGGCCGGGAGCGAACGGATGCGGGCGTCCATCGAGGCCTATTTCGGCTTCTTCCGCGCGAACCCCCGCTTCGTCAAGCTGCTTGGCCGATCCCGGTTGGATGCGATCGAGGAAAACAATGAGTGGTCCATGTCGGCCGAGCTCATGCGGCGAGGGGCGGAAGTCATCTCCGAGTCCCAGAAAAACGGCGAATTGCGAAACGACGTCCCCGCCGAATTCATCCTCATTGGCTTCCTTTCCCTGGTCGCCGAATGGTTCCTGAGCCGCGACCAATATCTGTCAAAAGCCGGCGTCACCGGCGACTTTGAACACGTCGACGATCAGTACCTCGATTTCATACTCAAGGTCTATCTGAGGGGAATTTCGCGCTAGCCGGGGTCGGTTTTTTTGACAATGCGGCAGGGGATACAATCAATCGATCAACCGAAAGAATTTAATTTAATCCATGCCCGGCTCGGCCGGGAGGAGGAGCCGTCATGAATATCCTGGTCATTGCGGGCAGCCCGAAGGGCGAGACGAGCGTCACGCGCCAGTACGTCAATTACCTCAGCAAACAGTTCAGGGAGCACGACTGGAACATCATCGACGTTGCCTACGCCATCCGTAAGTTCGAGAATTCCCCGACCGCCTTCGCGGAGGTGGTGGAGCAGGCGCGCCGGGCCGACTTCGTCTTATGGGCCTTCCCGGTATATATCATGTTGGTGCCGGCCGGATACAAGCGCTTCATCGAACTCGTCCACGAGCGCGGCGGCGCGTCCGCCTTCGCCGGAAAGTACGCCGCCAGCCTGTCGACTTCGATCCATTTTCACGACAACTGCGCCCACGACTACATCCGCGCGGTCAGCGAAGACTTGAACATGCGTTTCCTCGGCGCGCACTCGCCGGAGATGCACGATTTGCTTGAGGAGAGTGGCCGCCGCCAGCTAGTGGCGTTTGGGCGGGACATCTTTCAATGCGCCTCAGGCGGGTCCGAGCCGCAGCGTCGTTTCAGTCCCCTGCCCGCCGCGGGCCGGGACTACCGGCCCGCGGCGGTTAAGGCGGCGATTTCTCTTCAAGGGCGCCGGCTGGTGATCCTCCACGACGGCGCAACGGAGCAAGACAACCTGCAGCGCATGATCGAACGGTTGCGCGGTGGCCTGAGCGGCGATATCGCAACCGTTAACCTGCGGGATCTGGACATCAAGGGCAACTGCCTCGGCTGCCTGCGTTGCGCGGCCGAAAACCGCTGCGCCTACGAGGGCAAGGACGGCTTCATCGCGTTTTATGAGAACGTGCTCAAGCGGGCCGACATCCTGGTCTTCGCCGGCGCCGTCGTCGATCGCCACCTGTCGTCCCTGTGGCGCAGGTTTTTTGAACGCTCGTTTTACAACACGCACCGGCCTTCTTTCGCCGGACGCCAGATCGCCTTTCTCATCGCCGGTCCCGTAAGCCGGCTGGCGAATCTCCAGGAGGTGCTTTCGGGCTACGCGCAGTGGCAAGAGGCCAACCTGGTGGACATCCTCTCCGACGAAGAAGAGAACCCGCTCCTGCTCGACCGGCAGATCGATTCGCTGGCGAGCCGGCTGGTCAACGCCTCGGTCGAGGGCTGCATGCGGCCGCTCGATTTTCATGGAGTGGGGGGGCGCAAGATTTTCCGCGACCACATCTACGGGCCGCTGCGTCCCGTGTTCATCGCCGATCACCGGTATTACGCCCGCACCGGCTACTACGATTTTCCGACCCGCGACTGGGGCAGGCGGTCGTTGCATGCCGTTCTCGGGTTCTTGTTCAGGATTGGCTGGCTGCGGCGAAGTTTTGAAAAAAGAATGAAGAAAGGCATGGTGCAGCCTTTTCTGCGGTGGTCCGCTGGATCATAAGGGCGCGCCGGTATGACCGCCACGGAAGCGGCCTGTCCACGGCAAGGTGTCCGCGTCTGCCCCCTCAATGCACCGGCACGGCCGAGACGGAGTTTTTGGGCGAGCCGGAGATTATTTTGCGGCTTACGGCCAGGTAGATCAGGGTACCCCGTTTGGCGTCGAGCATTCGCGTGACTTCGGTGTTTTTGAACAGGACGGAGGTGCCTTCGGAGAAGACTTTTTTCTTGTCCGGGAATTTTTCCGGCAGGCTCACCGGTCCCACGGCTTTGCAGTCCAGCGAGAATTCGGAGACATCCTCGGCCATGCCGACCGAGCCGGCGATGCCGCCGGTGCGCGCCTGGCTCAGGTAGCAGACCACGTTCGGCAGGTCCGGATCGGTGAAGCCGTAGACGCAGACCTTGTGGTTGGCTCCGATGAGTTTCCATTCCGTGGTCACGCAGCCGATCTCCTGGGCCTGGGCCGGGGCGGGGATCGCGAGAAGCGCCGCCAGGAATACGAGTCCCAGGGCGCCGTAGCTGATACGCATACAATCTCCTTGTCGCGCCGTTGTGCGCCGTTGCGCGCCGGGCGCGTTAAAAACCGATCATATCCGAGGTCGTGACCGTTACCTTGCCTTTGCTGGCCGGCCCGGTGGTCAGGCACCACAGGACGGCCGCCTCGGTGAAGGCGTCCTCGGCCGAGACGGCGTCCACCGGCAGGATGATCGACATCCCGCGCTGCGCCGCGCCGGTGGCCGTGTGCAATACCGCGCCGTGGGCGGCCGTGCCGGTCACGATCACGGTTTTGATCCCCTTGGCCGCCAGGATCTCGGCCAGATTGGTGCCGAGGAATTTGTCCACCGTGGAGGCGACGTACGGGTCGCCTTCTGTGTAGCCGAGCTCCGCAAAGATGTCGGCGGGCACGCTGTTGCGGATCAGGCTGTAGACCACGAGCACGCCCTTGCTCTTTGCGTTTTTGACCAGTTTGGCGACCGCCGCCTTGGTCGGCAGGCAGCGCGGCCGGTGCTCGACGTTGCAGGTTTGGGGCTGCATATCCAGGACGAGCAGAGCGGTTGTCGCCCTGTCGATGGCGACCGGGACGGCTTGCGGTTTGGCGGGCAGGCTGATTTTTTCCCAGTCATCGAGCACGCTCGCGGACAGGGCCGGTTCGGCCGGGGCGAATGCGGCCAGCACGGCGGCCAGACTGATGATGCAGGACAAGGCGATGCGCTTGGTCATGGGAGCCTCCGGGTCGGGTGGACTACCTTGCGCGCGACGGATCGCGATTGCTCGCCACCGGCCGTTGCCGGCCGGGACTGGGCGGAACTGGGCGGGACTGCCCGGGGGCCGCGCGCGGGCCATTTTTCTCACTTTCGGGTTGCCCTGATTTGGGCGTATTGTCAAAGGGGCAAAATGCGGTATAGCGATCCCAAAACCACCAGGAGCCCTGTATGCGACATGAACTGACCTGGCACGGCCACTCAGCCTTCCAGCTCGACACCGGGGGCGTGACCGTCCTGATCGACCCCCTCTTCGACGGCAATCCCGGCGCGGTCAAAAAGGTCGCCGAGGTGGACAGGGCCGATTTGGTTCTGGTCACCCACGACCATTCCGACCATGTGGGCCAGGCCTTGTCCATTTGCCAGGCCACCGGGGCCAAGCTTGGGGCCATTGTCGAGACCGTGACGAAGCTTGTCGGCCTGGGCCTGCCCAGCCAGCAGGTGTTAAACGACATCGGCTTTAACATCGGCGGCACGGTGCGCTCGGGCGACATCAGGGTGACCATGACCCAGGCCACCCACAGCAGCCAGTCCGGACTGGCGGCGGGCTACGTCCTGCGCCTGGCCGACGGCTACACCATCTACCACGCGGGTGACACCGGACTTTTCGCCGGCATGGAGCTGCTCGGCCGCCTGTACTCCATCGATCTGGCGCTTCTGCCCATCGGCGGCGTGTTCACCATGTGCGCGCGCCAGGCGGCCGTGGCCTGCACCCTGCTTCACTGCAAGAAGGTCGCACCCATGCATTACGGATCGTTCCCGGTGCTGGAGCAAAACGCCGAGGCCTTTGCCGGGCACCTGGAGGACCTGGGAGTTCCGGTCGAACTGCTCCTCCCCGTCCCGGGGGAGGCCGTCGCCCTGGTGGGACCAGACAAGGCGCAGTGCGACTGCGGCTGAGCCTTGTCCTAGCGGGGAGGCGGGCAAGCCCGCTCTTTGGCCGGGGTTATCCCCTGGGCTCTTCCCGGAGGCCGGCGAGTTCCGGGGCGGTCTTGACCGGGACGAATTCCACGATGTCGTAGCGCGCGAGGTTATGGACCGCGAACGGGTCTTTGGCCAGGGCGGCTTCAAGCGCGGCGCGGCTTGCCGCCCGGGCCAGGATGACGCCGCCGGTGCGCGGGATCTGCGGTCCGGAGGCCAGAAACAGGCCTTCGGCGTAGCCGGCGTCCAGGAAGCGGACGTGGTCCGCGAGATGGGCGTCGATTTCAGAGATGGGTTTGACGTAATTGACGAGCACGAGGAACATGGCTTGCCTCCCTGGGATTTAAGGCGCGATATTCGCGCGGTGGCGGTTACGCCGCAGTTTTAGGTCGTGTCGCCTTGCCCCGTCCGAAGGAGAAGAGCAGGCCGCAGCAGGCGCAGAATGAAAAGACGATCAGGCAGGCGCGCATGCTGGTCAGAAAGCCGGGCAGGGTTGCCGGGGTCACCGCCGCCCCGCCCATGACCAGCGAGAAGACCAAGGTGGCCGTGGTCATGCTGAGCACCAGCCCGAGCGTGCGCATGGTGCCGATCATGCCCGAGGCCACGCCGTAGAGCCTGGGCTCCACGCTGCCCATGATGGCCACGACGTTCGGGGTCACGAAAAGCCCCGAGCCCAGTCCCACCAGGCCCAGTTCGATGGCGGCCGTCAGCAGCGGGCCGTGCGGCGCGACCGAGATGGAGCAGCTGATCAGTCCGGCGGTGCACAGCAGCATGCCGATGTTGGCCAGTCCGGCCGGGGAGCGGCGGTCAGAGAGCCGGCCGGCGATCGGGGAGATCACGAATTGCAAGAGGGGCTGGATGAGCAGGACAAAACCCGCCTCGCGCGGCGACAGGCCGCGCGCGAATTGCAGGTACAGGCTCATGAAGAAAGTCACCCCGTAAGACGCGGCGTACATGCCCATGGCCGCCAGGCAGCTTAAGGAGAAAAAATGGTTTCGGGTCAAAAGCCCGATGTCCAGCAGGGGGGCCGGCAGGCGCTTTTCCAGGATCACAAACAGGACCAACCCGGCAAGTCCCACGGCCATCATGGCCGTGCTGATCCAGCCCTCGCCGGCGTGGGCCGCCCCGAGCGTGAAGACGGCCACGCCCGCGGCGTAGACCAGGCTGCCCCGCCAGTCCATGGGCTCCTTGGAGCTTGGAGTCGGTTCGCCGCGCATGCGCAGCAGGCAGACCGTCCAGGCCGTGATCCCGAGCGGCACCACCAGCCAGAAAACGTAGCGCCAGCCAAGCCGGCTGGTGATGGTTCCGCCGAGCAGCGGGCCAAGCGTCAGGCCGGCGTAGGTCACGGCCGAGACGATGCCGATCATCCGGCCGCGCACGCTCGCCGGGAAGACGTCCGAGACCAGGGCCATGCTGCCCGAGAGCAGCATGGCCGCCCCGATCCCCTGAACGAAACGCTGGACGATGAGCGACTCGATGCCCCGGGCGAAGCCCAGCGAGGCGGTCATCAGCGTGAACACGGTCAGGCCCCAGACATAGACCTTGCGACGGCCGATCACGTCGCCGAGCCTGCCGAAGGTGAGGATGCTCATGGCCAAGGACAAGGCATAGAGCTGCTCGACCAGGGCCAGTTGCGGAGCCGACGCGCCGAGTTCACGTCCCATCGAGGGCAAAGCCACACCGACCGAGGTGAACATCATCGGCACCATGAACTGGCCCAGGCTTACCGAAAGAAGGACGGCCTTTGGAGATATTTTCGATTTGTGCGCCATGGGAGCAGAGGTGCGCTTTCGTGCGGGCAAGTCAAGTCCCGCCCGGCGCCTCAAGAGGCGTGAGGATCGCCCGGTTGTTTTTTTATCCGAAGGCGTTTAGCGTCCGCGGACCCTATCCACTCTTTTGCCAAAGGTTTACGCCATGAAGAAAATCGCCGCGTTTGGCTTGGCCGCCCTGGTTATTCTCGTTGCCTTGTACTTCGGTCTGACGAGCTATTTTGAAAAGCGGATCAAAAGCCAGCTCGACGCGCGTCTCGCCGAACTCAAAGTCAATAATGGCGTAGACATCGGCTACGACAAACTCAAGGTGGATATTTTTGCCAAAAGCGCCGTCATGTCAAGTGTTTCCGTGCGGACGGGCGACAACGTGACCGCCATTGACAGCGTCACGATTTACGGGGTCCAGGATTTTGAAAACAATTGCAACATCGCCGCCAAAGGCATCGATCTGGCCGGCACAAAAGAGGTTTCGAAGGGCGCGGACGTTTTTCCAAGTCCGGCCAAGGCCGACCTGCGCATCGACTTTACCTTCGATCCGGCGAGCAAACTGGCCGATCTGCGCGTTTTTCGATTTTTCGTGGACAATTATTTCGATTTGAACGTCAAAGCCAAGATCATCGACCCGCCGAGCTCTGCCGCAAGCGACAATCTTTTGCGTTTTTTGCTGGAATTGAGCACCGCCCGGATCAGCCAGGCCCAGGTCACCTATATCGACAGGAATCTGCTGCAATACGTCCTGACCGAAGAGGCGCGCAAGGCGAACTCCGAGGTCGAAGCCATCGCGGCGGAGTATGACGCGGCGCTCGACGGCCAAATCGCCAAGTACGGGCAACTCGGCTCCCCGGACGCGGTCGCGATACTTTCGGCCGTCAAACAGTTCGCCCATGACCGCAAGGGCCTCGAAATCGTGATCGCCCCGGAAACCCCGGTCAAGATCGGCGATGTGCCCAAGGACGAAGGCCAGGCGATCGCGCTGTTGCGCATGCGGGTCAAGAGCTTGTAGCGCCCAGCCCGAACCGCCGGTACCGCCGGCACGCCGCGCCGGGGCAGGGCCTACATGCCGCCCATGCCGCCCGGGCCGCCCATCACGCCGCCGCCGCCGCCCATGCTGCCACCCATGCCGCCGCCGCCGAAACCGCCGCCGTGCCGACCCTTCTTGCCGCCGGAAGGCGCATCGGAGGACTTTTGCTGCCGCTGTTCGCTCGCCACGGGTAAATCGAAATCACTGGCCGCGACCAGCCCGACCGGAGCGTCGTCCGGAAGCGTCCAGGAACCCGCCGGGACCGGGGGGGCGGCGGGCTGCGCCTGTTTGGCCGTATCCGCCATCTTGCCGGCTTGTTTGGCGACGGGCTTTTCCGGAGGCGCCGTGGCCCGGCGATAGGCTTCCTTGTAGTCCGCTTCCAGAAGCCTTTGCCCGTTTTCGTCGAGCGGGACCACGAAGGGGCTGAACACCTTCCATTTATCCCCTTCGGTCCGCGCCTTGGCTTTCAACATGACCAACCGGCCGTCGGGTCTTTTGGTGATGATCTCGACTTCCTTCGGCCGTCCCGTCTCCGGCGGAGGCGAGAGCTTGACGGAGAGGAAATAGATCCTGTCCGTTTGGGCGTTGTACCAATACACCCGTTGCTTTTCCTTCAGGTTGGCGAGAACGTACCCCGACTTGGCGGCGTCCTCGTCGTTGTCGAACAAGGGGTCGGTATAGGGAGTGGACTGGGGGGCGCTTTGCGGGCTATGGGAGCCGCCCGCATAATTGCGCCCGGAGCCGTCGGACCCTGAAGTCGAGGCGCAGGCCGGGAGCAAGGCCAAAAGCGCGGCCGCGAAAAAAAGACGTTTCATGACGTGCATGCTGTTCCTCGTTTGCCGGCGGGCTGAAATCGGAAGCGCCGCAGTTTTATGATTTGACGGCGGCGCGGCGGCAAAAGTTACCCGTGGGAAAGGAGAAACCGCCGGGAAAACCCATTTTTGTTCACAAAAAGGGGTTTTTCCACCGGACCCCCTTTTCCCCCAAAAAAACTTTAAAATTTTTTGGAGGTGAGGGGGAGGAACCTTTTGTTCATACACGCAGAGTAGAAAAGGCTTCTTTTCGTACTCTCCGTTACGAAGCGTCTTCACGCTGCAAAAGGTTCCCCCCGATTCTCTTTTTTTCTAAAGGATGGCCGCGCCCAGGCCGGCGGTCAGGGCGGTGGCGATGTGTCCGGTCAGCAAGTTGCCCACGCCGGACACAAGCGCCGAGAGCATCTGCCCGCCTTTGCCGCTCCCGCCCTGCGTGTTCTGGGAATACAGATCCGGCATGGTCCCGGTTTGCGCCGAGGAGGCGAATTTTTGCGACATTTCGGTTAAAATTTTGGTCTGCACGGGGTCGTTGCTGGCGCTCGCTTCCGTGGCTAAGTTGTTGGAAATATTTTGAGTGACCTGCTTGAAGCGGTCCGGATCGGACTTCTGCAGTTGCATGAGCTGGCTCATCGAGGAGCCGGCCTGGGAGACATCCACCTGGTCCGGGGTCGAGGCAAAGGTCGCCTGCGCCTGGACGGCCTGGGCCTGGCCGCTCCCTTGGACCGGCGCGACAGCGGCGACCTGGTAGTCGCCGGAGATGGCGGATATACTCATATTGGGCTCTCTCCGAGTTGTTTGCCCGTGGCGCGGCGCGACCGGAGGGGCGGAAATAAATTCCTCTTTTTACGCCCGAAACGCCCGCTTTTTTGAATCGTTGCATCCACGATGCCAAATTGAAGCAGCTTCCGATCAAGGCTTGATCTCATTCCCGATATTGGTAACAATCGATTCCGACCACGGCCGTCCCCGGCTTGCGGCCGCGTTCCAGGAGGTTGTCCATGACCATTGGCTCTCGGGAGATAGACGGAATTACAGTTGTTGAACCCCAGGGCCGGCTTGACGCCGCCTCGGCCAAGCCGTTCAAGGATCATGTCATGCAGTGGGCCGAAAAAGGAGTCCAGCGGTTGGTGATCGATTTGAGCCAGGTCAGGTTTCTGGACAGCTCAGGGCTTGGGGTGCTGGTTTCCTGCCTGCGCCAGCTCACCGCTTCTGGCGGGGACATCAAGATTTGCGGCCTGCGCCCGGAAATCCAGTCGCTTTTCGCCCTCACGCGCTTAAACAAGGTGTTCGATATTTTCGCCACGGCCGAAGAGGCCGCGGCTGCTTTTTAGAGATGGATAGAGAAGGGGAGAATCGGGGGAGGGACCTTTTGCAGCGTGAAGACGCTTCGTAACGGAGAGTATGAAAAGAAGCCTTTTCTACTCTGCGTGTATGAACAAAAGGTCCCTCCCTCGAACCCCCTGCTCCCAAAAAATTTAAAGTTTTTTGGGAAGGGGGGGCCTCCCTCGGATTCTCCCCCGAAATTTCGTTTTAAATGAGTTCCAACCGTTGGATTTGCCCGTGAACCAAACGCCCGCCGAACGCATTCGCATGATTGAGGCTTTGCACGGCCGCTACGCGAGCGGCGGCAGCGCGCCGGCGGCCAGGTTCCGTTATTGGCGCAAGAAACTGCTTTGGCACGCCGTGATCGGCGGCAGCCTGGCCCTCAAGCGTCTGCTGGATATCGTCGGTTCCGTGGTCGGGCTGGTCGCATTCGCCCCGATTTTCGCGTTCACGGCGCTGTGCATCCTGATCGAGGACGGCCCTCCGGTTCTGTATAAGCAAACCAGGGTCGGGCGGCGCGGCAAACCCTTCTCCATGTATAAATTCCGCTCCATGGTCAAAAATGCGGAGTTGCTCAAGGGTGAACTCAAAGAGCAAAACGAATCCGGCGGCGTGATCTTCAAGATCCGTCGGGACCCCCGGATCACCAAGGTCGGTCGCATCGTCCGCAAGCTCTCCATTGACGAGCTGCCCCAATTCTGGAATGTGTTCACCGGGGCGATGTCGCTTGTCGGCCCTCGTCCGCCCGTGCCCGGAGAAGTGGAGCAGTACGGCGTGGACGACCTCTACCGCCTGGAAGTCAAGCCCGGCATCACTTGCCTGTGGCAGATCAAGGGACGCAGCGAATTGTCATTCGAGCAGCAGGTGGCCCTGGACAGGCAGTATATTGAAAGCCGGTCGTTTATGCTTGACCTGGTCATTCTGCTGAAAACCATTCCCGCGGTGCTCTCCGGCCGGGGAGCCTATTGACCATTGCCCCGGCCGCGGGCATTCTCTCATTTCTCTGACATTCCAAGCCAGGACGTGGGACGTGCGCGCGGTCGTAATCTGCTGCAATTTCGGCTGGATTCCCGAAGCCCTGCTCAAACGGCGGCCGTTTTGCCTGATGCCGGCCGGCCGGACGCCCCTGGCCCAAATCGTCCTCGAACGCCTTTTGTCCCAGGGCGTCAGGCGGATCACCTTCGCTGTCTCCGACGAGGCGGATTTCGTCCAGGGCCATTTCGGCTCCGGAGAACGCTGGGGAGCGGCCATTGATTACGTTTTGCTCAAGAGTTTTACCGGCATCGGCGAGACCTTGAGGCGCCTGCCCGGCGACCGGGGCCGGGACGTCCTGGTCATCCCCGGGATGCTTTTGGCCGAGAGCGGCGTGGCGGCGCTTGCGGCCGCGCGCGGCCGGGGCGCGACGGCCGCCGTGGCCGTGTTTCATGGCCCAGGTATCGGCCGAACCGGGGGCGAAGCCGGGGAGATGGCGTTGCTTTCACCCGAAGCGTTGGCCAAGCTGCCGCCAAAGCTCACGCGCCTGTCCCCGGAAATCATCAAGTGGGCCGAGGCGGGCGAGGCCGAGGTCATAAACGATCCAGGGCCGGCTTTGTGGGTGGATGATTTTGCCGGCTACTGGCGGGCGCACCAAGCCGCGCTGGCCGGGCAATCGCCGTTCGCCCCCTGCAAGGGGCGGGACGTGCGCATCGGGCTTCGCTGCCGGATCGACTCCCAGGCGGTTTTTTCCCCTCCGGTCATCGTCGGCGACGAAGTGGAAATCGGGCGCGGCTGCCGTGTGGGGCCGGGCGCGGTCATCGGCGACGGCTGCATCCTCGACGTGGGGGTCGAGGCCTCCGATTGCCTGGCCTTGGCCGGAACCTACCTCGGGCCCGAGACCTCTCTGATCTCGGCCGTGGCCGACCAGGGCCTGCTCGTGCGCTATCCCGACGGCACGGCCACCCATGTCCCGGATTTTTTCATCATGGGGCCGGTCTCCGCCATGACCTCGGGGCGGGGGTCCTCGAAAATCCTCCAAAGGGCGATCGCGCTGGCCCTTTTGTGCGTCGCCTGGCCGCTTGTGCTTGCGCTTCGCCTGGCCGGAACGGTTTTCCCTGGAACCTGGAAAAAGGAGCGTTTTGCCGGCCGGGCGCGGCTTGAAGCGCTCTCCGGGGAAATTGGCCTGACCGAGGTCGAGGTGCGGCTTTTTGCCAGCGGCAACGCCTTGCTGCGCCATCTGCCGACGCTTTACGACGCGGCCCGGGGTGAGGTGGACTTGATCGGCGTGGAGCTCATCTCACTGGAGCAGGCCAGGGGGCTGATCGGCACTTGGGCCGAGTCCAGGCTTTTCTGCCGGCCCGGGCTCATCCATCCCTGGACCGGGCTGTACGGCGGCGATCCGGACGACATGGAAAAGCGGGTGATGGAGGTGTACTACGCCAATACCCGCTCGCTTGGCGCGGATATGAAGATTTTGTGGTCCGTGGTCACGGGCCTTGGCCGGTTTTTGCTTAAGCCCAAGATTGCTGACTAACCCGCCATCCGGACCGTTCCCATCTCTTTGCAGGGACCGGGGGCGGCAGCCCCTTGGAAATGCAACAATGGTTCTGGTTTTATTAACGGGAGCAGAAAATTTCTTAATTTTCGTGCTCCAGTTTATAAGTACGGCCCCGCGAAGAGCGGGGCCAAGCGGCGTCCGCCGCTGGGAGCAAAAAGTATCTTACTTTTTGCTCCCAGTAATATCTCGCTCAAAACGAGGGCCGCCGCCCCGGTCGCTTTGGCGATAGACCCCGGCCGCAATCAGAAGGGCTCGGGCCGGTCATACTCGATGTGCTCGATTCTCCCGCGAAAATAGTGGAAATCCCCGGAGGCCAGCCGCCAGGTGGCCATGGCCTCGGTCGGGATCACGAGCCCGTCCATTTCCCGGTAGCGCATGACCGTGCCCGCCCAGGGATCAAGCGGATATTTCCCCTTGACCTCGCGCGGCCGCATGGCCGTCAGCCTGGCCGGCAGGCCGCGCCGGTTGAAGTGTATCGTCGCGCTTGCGCTTTGCCCGCCAAGGCTGATTGCCACCGTGCAGGTGCGCTCGTCCAGCTCCTGCCAGGCGAGGCGCGGCGACAGCCAGGCGGTGGGGAACCACGCGATCTCGCCGAGATAGCGCAAGAGTTCGCCCTGGTCGACCTCGGGGCCGGTGGCGTCGGCCAGGGTGAAAAGCCCGGCGAGCTTGACCAGCATGCGGCCGCGCCCGCCCGCGAACATATCCTTGGCCGCGATGTTGACCAACGGCATGGCCTTGACCACCCCGTACCACAAAAATCCCGGCGGCTCGGCCACGTGGTATTCCTCGGCGGCCATGGGCAGCCAGGGCTTGCCCGGAGCGGTGCGAAAAAATCCCGCCTGCCGCAGGCGCGAGCAGGCGGTCCGTTTTTTGCCGGGAACCCCGGCCAGGCGCAGGTAGCGCGCCATCGGCGCGGGAAGCCGGTCCAGCTCCTCCTTGCGGATTGCCTCCGGGCAAGGGCGTGCGGCCGAGGCCAAAAGCCGCGCCGCGTCCCGGCGCATTGATTTTCGCATGCCATACCCCGTTGATTTCCAACCGTCGTGCCGCCGGCCTCAAGCCTAGCAACGGCCATGCGACGCTGTCAAAGGAACTTGGCCCGGGAAACGGGTTGACCGCGGATTGAGCGCCGGCTTTACGGATCCCGCCCGGATGCTTACCATGTCCGCACGTTATGTTGCGTGGGGAGAACCGTGCACTACGAAGGCAACGTCATCCGGCCGCCGAGCGAGGCCGACAGCATCCTGCTCCAGGTCACGGTTGGCTGTTCCCACAACGCCTGCGCCTTTTGCGGGGCGTACCTGGGCGAGCGCTTCCGGCTCAAGGATTTGGACGTGGTCTTCGCGGACATCGAGTTCGCCGCCCGGGTCATGACCCGCGCCCGCCGCTTGTTTCTGCTTTCCGGCGACGCCATGGTCGCGCCCCAAAGCTATCTGACGGCCGTTTTGGAGCGCATCCGGGAGCGGCTGCCCCAAGTCGCCCGGGCCTCGACCTACGCCAACGTGAAGAGCCTGCGCGGCAAAACCGGAGCCGACCTTGAACGGCTTAAATCCCTTGGCTTGTCCATGGTCTACATGGGCCTGGAATCGGGCGACGACGAACTGCTTCGCGTCATGGGTAAAGAAGCCGACCTCGCGGCCATGCTCGATCAAGCGGTTAAGGTCAAGGCCGCCGGGCTGAAGCTCTCGGTCACGGTGGTCAACGGGCTGGCCGGCGTGGCCGGAAGTACGCGCCACGCCCTGGCCACGGGCCGGGCGCTGTCTCTGATGCAGCCCGACCAGGCCGCTTTTTTGAGCCTGATCCCGGTGCCTGGAACGCCGCTTTGGCAAGACCTTCAAGCCGGGCGCTTCGTTTTGCCGGACGCGCGGGGCATGCTTGGCGAGCTGCGCCTGATGCTCGAACACACCGAGGTCGCGCGCGGCCTGTTTCTGGCCAACCACGCCTCCAACTACCTGCCGCTCAAGCTGCGCCTGCCCAAGGACAAAGAGTACGGCCTGGACCTGCTCGCCAGCGCCCTGGAAGGTAAAAAAACGCTCAAACCCGAGCGACTGCGGCGGCTGTAAGAGGGGAAGGAAATCGGGGGCCCCCCCTTCCTCAAAAAACTTTCAAAGTTGGGGCTGTCCTGGTCAAGCCTGCATTCCGCTGACAGGACGGTTCATTTTTTCCGGCTCTCATTCCGAGAAACCAAAACCAGAACCACTGTTCTTTTTCCAGGGGGCTGCCGCCCCCGGCCCCCGCTTTAAGACCAAAGGCTTTCCTCCCCCGATTTTCTCCCCGCCGCCTCTCCCGGCCTACCCCGCCTGGGCCACGGCCACGGCGACGGCTACGCTGGCCCCGACCATGGGGTTGTTGCCCATGCCGATGAAGCCCATCATCTCCACGTGCGCCGGGACCGAGGAGGAGCCGGCGAACTGGGCGTCGGAGTGCATCCGGCCCATGGTGTCCGTCATCCCGTAAGAAGCCGGACCGGCGGCCATGTTGTCCGGGTGCAAAGTGCGGCCCGTGCCTCCGCCCGAGGCCACGGAAAAATACCGGCGCCCCGTGTCCGTGCATTGTTTTTTGTAGGTGCCGGCCACCGGGTGTTGGAAGCGGGTGGGGTTGGTGGAGTTGCCGGTGATCGAGACGTCCACGCCTTCCAGGGACATGACGGCCACGCCCTCGACCACGTCGTCGGCTCCGAAGCAGCGGATTTTCGCCTTGTCGCCCTTTGAATAAGCGATCTCTTGTTCGACCAGGAGCTTGCCCGTGGCGTAATCGAGCCTGGTTTTGACGTAGGTGAAGCCGTTGACGCGCGAGATGATCTGGGCGGCGTCCTTGCCCAGGCCGTTGAGCACCGTGCGCAGGGGGATCTGCCGGACTTTGTTGGCCGAGCCGGCGATGCCGATCGCGCCCTCGGCGGCGGCGAAGGATTCGTGTCCGGCCAGGAAGCAGAAGCATTTGGTTTCCTCGCGCAGCAGCATGGCCGCGAGGTTGCCGTGGCCCAGGCCCACGCCCCTGGCCTCGGCCACCGAGCCGGGAATGCAGAAGGCTTCCAGGCCTTCGCCCAGGGCGGCGGCCGCCTCGGCGGCGGTTTTGACGCCCTTGGCCAGGGCGATGGCCGCGCCCAGGGTGTAGGCCCAGCAGGCGTTCTCGAAGCAGATCGCCTGGACCCCGCGAACGATCGCGGGCACGTCGATGTGTTTCGCTTCGCAGGCCGCCTTGGCCTGTTCCAGCGAGCTTATGCCGTATTGCGCCAGCACCTTCTCGATTTTGCCGATGCGCCTGTCGTATCCCTCGAAGAGAGCCATATCCACGCTCCTTTATTGCCGTCTGGGGTCGATGACCATGGCCGCCTCGCCAAACCGGCCGTAGACGCCGGTGGCCTTTGCCAGGGCTTCGTTCGCGTCGACGCCCTTCTTGATCATGTCCATCATCTTGCCCAGGTGGACGAATTTGTAGCCGATGATCTCCTCGGCTTCGCTTAAGCCCAACTCCAGGATATAGCCCTCGGCCAACTCCAGGTAACGCGGCCCCTTGGCCAGGGTGCCGTAGGTGGTGCCGATCTGGCTGCGCAGGCCCTTGCCCAGGTCTTCGAGGCCCGCGCCGATGGGCAAGCCGTTCAGGGAGAAGGCCGTCTGGCTGCGGCCGTAGACGATCTGCAGGAAAAGCTCGCGCATGGACGTGTTGATGGCGTCGCAGACCAGATCGGTGTTGAGCGCTTCCAAGATGGTCTTGCCGGGCAAAATCTCGGCCGACATGGCCGCCGAATGGGTCATGCCGGAACAGCCCACGGTTTCGATCAGGGCTTCCTGGATAACGCCTTCTTTCACGTTGAGCGTGAGCTTGCAGCCCCCTTGCTGCGGAGCGCACCAGCCTATGCCATGGGTCAGGCCGCTTATATCCTTGATTTCCTTGGCCTTGGTCCACAGCCCTTCCTGGGGGATGGGCGCCGGGCCGTGGTCGGCCCCTTTGGCCACGCAGTGCATCGCGGCCACTTCATGGGCGAGTTCCATGCAGGTTCTCCTTTGCGGGCGTTGACGCGAAAGCGGCCGCACGGCGGCCTTGCGCCGACCCCGTGTTGCACCCTTTCACTATGAGCTTATTTCAAGAACGCGACACGGGTCTTTGTTTGCTTTGCCCGCGCTTGTTCCTCAGGTCAAGGAACCGTCCGGTAGCGGCCCATTGCCGCCCGGAACGATCTCTTCTATTGTCCCGCCCGCCGGGGCGAAAGCGCGAAGCCGGCCGCCGTGAGCCGCGCGCACCCACGGCTTTTGGCAAGCGGCGAAGCCGGTTCTGGGCTCCGCGGTTGATGGAGCGCGTTTTTGGGCCAAAAGGGCCGTAACATCATGATGCCGGGCAAGGCTTGCCCGCCGGAAAACAAAGCGTTTTGACCCCATGCGCCAAGCCCTGCTTTTCTACCTGATCTTTACCGTCCTCTACGGGCTGATGCACGCCCTGGTCTTCAGCCAGGCCGTGAGCGCCTTCCAATTAAGCGGCGCGGCATACGCAGCCCTGGCGATCTGGCTCGCGGCCATGACCCTGGCCCCGGGGGCGCTGGGCTTGGCCGGGGAACGCACCGGAGCCGCCTCCCTAGTCGCATTCACCTGGATGGGAATCGTCTTCTATCTCTTTTTGGGCTCGCTTGCGTTGGCCGCGAGCCGGGCGTCGTTGTGGCCCACGGTCCATTTTGTCCTGTTTTTGGTTGTCATCGCGGCTTCCCTGGCGGTGAGCGCCCATGGGTTCGCGCAAGCCAGGCGCGTGCGGGTCCGCGAGCTGATCCTGGCCACGGACAAGCTCCCGCCCGGCGTGGACAGGCTGCGCCTGGCCGTGGTCAGCGACCTGCACCTGTATTCCGTGGAAGAGGGGACCAGGCTCGACCGGATATTGCCGGTCCTTGGCAAGCTTGATTTCGACCTGCTGGTGTCCTTGGGCGATTTGATCGAGTCCGGCATCCACCGCGCGCCCTGGCAGGACGAGGCGGCCAGGCTGGCGGCTATCCGGCCGAGACTCGGCAAATACGCCGTCGGCGGCAACCACGAGCTGTACGCCGATCTCATGGCCGGCGGGGACGTCTCGCGGCGATTCCACCGCGAGGCCGGGTTCACGTTCCTGGACGGGCAAGTCGTCGACGCGGGCGGAATGCTCTGGATAGCCGGGGTGGATTATCCCGGCCACGGCGTCCAGACCGGCGGCGGCCCGCAGCATGACGCCGAGGTCCTCTCCGGGCTCACCCGGGACAGACCGGTGGTGCTGCTCAAGCACTTGCCCAAGGTCGATGCCGAGGCCGCGGGCCTGTTCGACCTGCAACTGTCCGGGCACAGCCACGCCGGGCAGTTGTGGCCCTTTTATTATCTGGTCAAGGCCTTTTTCCCGTACATTCGCGGACTCTACGACCTGGGCGGCGGATCGAAACTCTACGTCACCCCGGGCACCGGAACCTGGGGGCCGCCGATGCGGGTCGGCTCCACGCCGGAAATCACTCTGGTCGAACTGCGGCGGGCGCGGGGAGGAGAATGAAGAGGCGAGGGAAAACTTTTTAAAAAAGTTTTCCCTCGCGCTCCCTTTCAAAAATTTTGACAGTGGGG
>Ga0326727_10007475_pt1 | contig 28836 bp, 22 predicted proteins | sample MB2enrmetagenome_FD_207643 | JGI IMG/M metagenome (GOLD analysis project Ga0326727, IMG submission 207643) | Lab enriched peat soil microbial communities from McLean, Ithaca, NY, United States - MB29MY | ecosystem: Environmental > Terrestrial > Soil > Wetlands > Peat | place: USA: New York... | reverse complement strand
GGCGATGGACCGCCGCCCCCAATCTTCGCGGTCTTCGTGGTGCTGGGTTCCGCTGCCACGCTGGCGATGCTTGGCTACATTTTAGTCGGCGTCCGATACAGCGCCGCTGCCTACATCTCTGCGTTGACCATCGATTTCTTTACCGTCATCTTCGGGTTTGTGACCGCGCTCGACGTCGTCATGCAACAGCCAACCGACGAGCTGGAGCGGCGGACCCCACGCTAGCCTCCACAGGCCTTACACTGGTGCGCATGGAAAAGAGTTGGTTGCGCAGGGATTTCCTTCGCCAGGCTTCGCTCACCGCGGCAGCAATGCCCTTCACCAGCATGCTCGCAGACGCGCAGCAGCCCGCAGCTTCAACACCGCCAGCAGCCGTCACGCCAGCCCCGCCGAATACAGCGCCTCGCCCTGCGTTCCCCTCGGCCGACCCGGCCTGGCAGACCACCTGGGACGCAGCGCTTGCCGTGCTCGCCGGCAATGTGCGCTCCATGCCGCGCTACCAGCATCCGGTGCTGGTCGAGGGCAGCACCTACGCCGGCATCTGGCAGGAATGCGCGCCCCAGGAAGGCCTGGTCTACGGCACGCTGCAGCGGTATGTCGCCACTCCGCCCGGCCAGCCCACGTCGCTCGAAACCGCGCGCGCCAACCACATGGCCTTCTTCGCCCAGCAGAAGGAAGACGGCCAGCTTCCCGCCTCCATCAAGCTCGCCGACAAGGTGGGCACCAGCGGCGGTTATGGCCAGCTTCAGATGGTCGTCCCCATCGCCGCGACCGCATGGGACCTGTTCCAGATCACGCACGATCAGGAGCTGCTGGAGACCGCCTACAAGTCGTGCAGCCGCTGGGACGCGTGGCTGCGCCAGTATCGCGATACCCGCAAGACCGGCCTGTGCGAGGGCTTCTGCACCTACGATACCGGCATGGATTACTCGCCGCGCTGGAACTGGATTCCGCGGCAATGTCCCGACGCCGATGCGCGCAAGTTCGCTCCCGACCCGACCATGCCGCGGCTCAGCCCCGATCTCTCCTCCACCGTCTACGGCGGACGAATTGCGCTGGCGGCGATGGCCAAAGCGCTGGGCAAATCCAGCGACCAAGCCCGCTGGCTCGAAGACGCCGAGCACATCCGCCGGCTCATCCTCACCAAGCTCTACAGCCCGGAGGACGGCGCTTTCTACGACCTCGACGCGCAGAACGACTTCGTCCGCGTCCGCTCCGTTGTCAATCTCCGCGTGCTCAGCGAGCATGTGGTCGATCCGGTGAAGGACAAGGCCATCTTCGACGCGGTCTGGACCCGGCAGATCCACAATCCGCAGGCCTTCTGGGCGCCGTATCCCTTCCCTTCCTCCGCGCTCAAAGACCCCACCTTCGTCCGCCCGATTCCGCGCAACAGTTGGGGCGGGGCCAGCCAGGCGCTGACCGCGCTGCGTGCGCCACGCTGGATGGCCTACTACGGCAAGCAGGCGGAGCTGACCCACGTGATGCAGCAGTGGTGCTCGGCCATCATGCGCCATACCGAGTTCCGCCAGCAGATGGACCCGCTGACCGGCGAGTTCACCCAGCCCGATCCGGGCGGCTACTCGCCCGCCGCGCTGGTCTTCCTCGACTACGCAAGGCGGCTCAGCAATGGATAAACGGAACTTCAGCCCTGGTACTTCCAGTTGCGCTGCTTGCCTTCGGCGATCCACTCGACTGCTTGCGCGATGCGGCGATCGCGGGTCTCGGGACGTTTGGCGTCGGCGATCCATTCCACATACTCGCGCTGGCAGCTTGGACTGAGCGCTGCGTAGGCCTTGGCTGCCTTGCGGTCGCGACGCAGCGCAGCGGTGAACTCCGCGGGAACTTCGAGCGGCGGCTTGGGAGCCTTGACCGTGCGGCGTTCCGCGGCAACCCAGGTCTCGCCCTGGCCGCTCTCGATGAACCCGGCGGCCTGACGAATGTAACCCAGCAACTGCTTGTCCGGCGGCAGGTCTTTGACGCTGGCGATCCGCCCCAGCGAGCCCATCGCGCCGTTCTGGAGCGCGGCGTCCTCGCGCAGCACCTTGCCAATCTCCGCGCCCCAGAAGCCGAAGGCGCAGTGCTGTTTGAAGGCGGACAGGTTGCAAAGAATCGTGCCGCGGTGCAGGAAGAACGGCCTTCCCCACTTGATGTCTTCCTCGACGTCGGGACAGGCTTTATGGACGAGCGCGCGAATATGGGTCAGCACCGGCTGCGCGAAGGGCGCAGCTTTGGCGATGTAAGCATCGACCTTGGGATTGCCTGAAGATTTGGCCACGGCAGCAGTTTACACGCTTCGCCCAGCAATTCGTCGAGTGGAGGGGGCGAGCATTCCGCAAAGTCTTGCCGGCGGTCAATACATCCTCTCGTCAATCACCTGCTTAAGGTACTCGCCGTACGAGCTCTTACCCAATTCGGCCACCAACGCATGGAGCTGCCCTGCGTCGATATAGCCCTGTCGATAGGCGATCTCTTCGAGGCACGCGATCTTCAGACCCTGGCGCTTCTCGATGGTTTGGATGAAGAGGGATGCTTCCAGCAGGGAGTCGTGGGTCCCTGTGTCCAACCAAGCCATTCCGCGGCCCAGCAGCTCGGTGGTCAACTGGCCATGTTCCAGGTACCAGCGGTTGACATCCGTGATCTCCAGTTCTCCTCTTGACGACGGCTTGATCGACTCAGCCACTCCAACGATCTGGTTGTCGTAAAAGTAGATTCCGGTGATGGCGTAGCGCGATTTTGGCCTGGAGGGCTTTTCTTCGATGGAAATCGCTTTGCGTTTCTCATCGAACTCTACTACACCGTAGCGTTGCGGGTCCTGCACCGCACAGGCAAACACGGTGGCACCCCCTTTTTGCTCGGAGGCCGAACGCAACAGCTTTGCGAGGCCCTGCCCGAAAAAGATATTGTCTCCCAGCACGAGACAGCAACCCTCTCCGGCGAGAAAGTCCTTCCCGATAAGAAAAGCCTGGGCAAGCCCATCGGGCGACGGCTGGACCGCATACTGGAGGGAGATGCCCCATCTCTTGCCGGATCCAAGCAACTGCTCGAATCGCGGCGTGTCAGCCGGCGTCGAGATCACCAGAATGTCCCTGATGCCAGCGAGCATCAGGGCGGACAGCGGGTAATAGATCATCGGCTTGTCGTAGACGGGAAGCAACTGCTTCGAGACCGCCGCGGTTACGGGATGCAGCCGAGTTCCAGACCCGCCCGCCAATATGATGCCCTTCATTCGATACTCTCCGCCTTACGCCTCGCGAGCGTTCGCGTGCAGTCAGCTTCGCGAGTCATAGTTTCCTTTGATCCACTCTCGATACTCGCCGCTGACTATGTTTGCCACCCACTGCGCATGGTCAAGATACCATTGGACAGTCTTGCGAATGCCGGATGCGAATGATTCTTTCGGAGACCACCCAAGGGTGTTTTGCAGCGCGCTGCAGTCGATCGCATATCGTCTATCGTGCCCTGGACGGTCCTTCACATAAGTGATGAGACGGTTGTGTGGTGCGCCCCCAGGTTGAAGTTCGTCCAATACGGCACAAAGTGTATTGACCACATCGATGTTCTTTTGTTCATTGAGCCCGCCGACGTTATACGTTCCGCCAGGTTTGCCTTCTTCGATGACCTTCAAAATCGCGTCGCAGTGGTCCGCAACATACAGCCAGTCGCGCACATTCTGTCCGTCGCCATAAACTGGAAGGGGCTTCCCATGGATGGCATTATGGATCATCAACGGGATCAATTTCTCTGGAAACTGGTATGGGCCATAGTTATTGGAGCAGTTCGTCGTGAGCACCGGAAGGCCGTAGGTGTGAAAGTAGGAACGAACCAAATGATCGGACGCGGCCTTCGATGCAGAGTACGGGCTGTTGGGCCGATAAGGTGTATCTTCGCGGAAGGCCGGCTCATTGGGTCCGAGTGAGCCGTAGACTTCGTCGGTCGACACATGCAGGAAGCGGAATGTGGTCCGATCGGGCTCTGCGAGTGAGCGCCAGTGCTTCAGGGCGGCTTCGAGAAGGACGAATGTGCCGGTGATGTTGGTTTCGACGAAAGCGGCTGGCCCCAGAATGGATCGATCCACATGACTCTCGGCAGCCAAATGTACGATCGCGGCAGGCCGGTGTTTTGTCAGCAAATCGTTCACCAACGGACCGTCGAGGATGGAGCCATGGACGAACTGATGGGAAGGGCTGTGGTCGAGCGATACAAGGTTGTCGATATTTCCGGCGTAGGTGAGCGCGTCGAGGTTGACGACCTTGTGACTCCGCCGCACCGCTTCGAGGACGAAGTTGGAGCCGATGAAACCCGCTCCACCTGTCACCAGCAAGAGTTTCCGATGCATAGAGAATTCCTTACGTCCCCACGTTCATCATAGTTCGCTTTCCAGCTACCCGACATGAGCCATTTCTCGCAACGCAGAACGGGCGTTCCCGAGGATCAATCAGCCACGGTCGAGCCTGGAGGTTACTCAAGGCTGATCGAGCGTGATCATGATCTTGGTGTACGCGGCTGGGTTCTCGCTCCAGGCGCGCAGGATTGCGGGCGCCTCATCGAGCGGCACGGTCGCGCTGATCGCCTCGGCGGTGGGAAAACGCTTCTGCTCGAACATGCGGATCACTTCCTTGAAGTCCTGGGGCAGCGCGTTGCGCGAGCCGAGGATGTCGAGCTCCTTCTGCACAAAGAGGCGCGTCTCAAAGCTGACATGGTCTTTGGCGTAGCCGATGTAGACTACGCGACCGGCGAAGCAGACCTCCTCGACGGCAGCACGATAGGTGTCAGGCCGCCCGATGGCTTCGATCACAACGTCGGGGCCGTGACCTCCGGTCAGCTCCTGCAGCCGGGCGTGGACGTCCTCGCGACCGGAGTGGACCAGGTGGCGCGCGCCAGCGTGCTGCGCGATGGCTAGCTTCTTGTCGTCGATGTCGATGGCGATGACGGTTGCGCCGCGGAAGGCAGCGGCCGAGACCGCGCCCAGGCCGACTCCGCCGCACCCGTAGATGGCCACCGTGTCCGCCGCAGCGACGCGGCCCCGCGCCACCGCGTGACAGCCCACGGTGAGGGGTTCCACCAGGCAAAGCTCCTCAATCGGCAACGGCGCGGCATAGAGCTTGGACAGAGGCATGCTGATCTGCTCCATCAACGCGCCATCGCGCTGGACACCCAGCGTCTGGTTGAAGCGGCAGGCGTTGAAGCGGCGCTGGCGGCAAGCGGTGCACTTGCCGCAGCTGGTGTAGGGCGACATGGTGACGTCCATCCCCTCGGAGAGGCCAAAGTCATTGGCCGGGACGCGTTCCAGGGTTGCGGCGACTTCGTGGCCGGGAATGCGCGGGTAGGTTACCAGCGGGTTCTTGCCGAGGAAGGTGCTGAGGTCGGTCCCGCACAGGCCGATGCGGCGAATGCGCATGGTGGCTTCCAGCGGGTCGTTGGATTGGGCGGGAGGTTCCACATCGATGACGCGCGCCTCGCCAGGCCGGTCAATCATCAGAGCTCTCATCAGTTTCCTTAATCCCTCTCCAGCTCGTTGGCAAACAAGAGCCGCGAACCGAGCCAGCATAGTCGAGTGCCTGCATAGGGCCTCCGTTCATACAAGCCCTTTTCCATTCGTTTTGTACCCGCAAAGCCAAGGTCTATCCGCAGCATTCTAACGCTGTCATCTATGTTCAAGATTTACGGTGCCCGGATGCGCAACCTGCACGTAACGCTCTTTAAGCTCGCTCCACAGAACGCGGCGGTCAAACATCCGTACGACCCAGTCGCGGGCCGCATCTCCCATCTGCCCGCGCAGGGAAGAATCCTGCAGGAGCCGGGCAATTGCGTCTGCAAGTGCTGCGGCATCGCCAACCGGCGCGCAGAGGCCGGTGATCCCGCTTACGACGGAATCCCTCGCTCCAGTCGCGCTTGTCGTTACGACCGGGACCCGCGAGGCCTGCGCCTCCAACGAGACTAAGCCGATACCTTCGCGATGCGACGGCATCGCCAAAACGTCCATGACCCGGTAGTACGGAGCGGGGTCTGCAACCCAGCCAATTCGAACGACAGTGGGATCTGCATCCAGGCGAGCGCGGATGTTGTTTGGCACCGCATCCCCGCTCTCGTAATCGCCCACGAGAAGAAGCCGCAAATCGGGAAATCGAGCGCGCAATAACGAGAATGCTTCATAAAGCTCCGGTATGCCTTTATCTCGCGTCAGTCTTCCGACAAATCCAACTACCATCGCGCCCGGATCTATGCCCAACTTTGCCCGGAGACAGAGCGCCTCGCCAACACGTTCTTGCGTGGGAGCAAATCGATCTGAATCGATACCATTGCAGGTACCGTTGGCAGCGACCGAGGTCTTGGCTTTATCCACCAGATTCAGACCGATAACCTGCTCCCGGAGACTCGGGCTGACACAATACACATGGTGCGCACATCGGCAGCTCAACCACTCGGCGCACCAAAGCACGCGGCGCTTCCATCCTTTGGTGGTCTCCAATCTGAGACAATGCATTGTGTAGATGCGGTATGGAACCCCAGCCAACACCGCCGCCAGTCCGCCCAAGAACCCCGCTTTCGGCGTACCGACATTGGTGATGTCCGGTCGAATCTTCCGCAGAAGCATCCACAGCCTCCACAGGGAGAGAAGGTCGTACACCGGCGTGATTTCGCGCTTCATCTCTACGCCATATGTCGAAGCGCCTTCAGCAGTGATCGATTCGAACCCAGGCCCGGGAGACGAGACAAAGCTGACATCGAAGCCGCTGGCACACAGGTCCTTGACGAAACCTCCCAGAAAGAGGGGGCCAGTCCGTGCGACCGTCAGAATGTAGACCAGACGCGGCCTCCTGGAGTGGGATGACGCTGCGATGGGGATCATTTTTTCAGGCAAATTCCTGCGAAGTTCCCGCCGATCATCGAGAGCCAATCGAATAAACATGAGAGTGATCCGCCCTGCGTCAGCGCCTCTCTGAGTGTAACGCAACCAGAATCCGCAAGCTGCGCGTTGCCAATGCCCCTTCAAGGCGTCGTCCTGGGCAGGCAATGCCATTAACTGGGCTTAGAACCTGACTGTCCCCAATCATCCAACTGAGTGATTAGCATCGAGTCCGGAGCTTTCAATCCGACACGTGTCGGTTGCGGACCACACCGCTTGCCATACGGAGCGCCATTCTCTCTCCTCGTCGGGAAGAATCGTCTCGGCACGGTGTCGAAGAATGCGGTAATTGAGCCCGCTATAGACCGCAATTGCGTCCACCATTCCCTTGGCCAGCAGGACGGCGACATTCCGGGCACCGCTGACAAACCTTCGCTGCTCGCGGGCAAATCGAATCATCATCTTACACGCGTCGCTCCGCGTGCGCAGCAGTTTGCCCACCGACAACGAATTCTCCCGGTACCCCAGCACAATCTCAGGCACTGCGGCGAACCGGCTGTTCCGGTAGGTCCGAATCAACAACTCCTGATCCTGCACCAACGGGAGATCGGCGCAGTATGGATTGCGTCGAAACCATTCAGTCTTGCCCATCCAGGTCGGGTGCGCCATGTGAACGCCTCTCCAGGGATGAGCGCATATCTGTTCATGTGTAAGCGGGCTGCGGCGTGCACCGAACGCTCTGCCGTCATCCCGAAAGACCACCATCCACCCTGCAACCAAATCCACTTCTGCATGGCTTTCCAGAAAGTCTGCCTGGCGCTTCAATCGTCCCGGATAAGCAACATCATCCTGGTCCATTCGCGCAAAGAATCGGCCGCGTGCCCTGTTTACGCACTCGTTCAGCCTGACTGGCAAACCCTTGTTCTCTCCGTGGATAACAATGATTCGCGGATCGCTGAATGAAGCTGCAATCTCAAATGTCTTATCCTGTGAACCATCGTCGATGATAAGCAATTCCCAATCCTCGAAAGTCTGACTGAGGATGGAACAAATAGCCTGTGCGATGGTCGCAGCACCGTTGAAGACCGGCATGCCGATGGAGACCGTCGGCGGGTTATGGAAGGATTCATGCATTTAAAGATATCTATATTAGCAACGCTGCTCTAACCCGTAGCGTTTATGTCTAACTGCCGCAACCAGTCAACTACTTCGACCAACCCGGCCGAAAAATTGGCGGGCGGGCGCCAATCCAATTCTTCCTTTGCTCGGGTGGAGTCCAGGACAATCCATGGGACATCACTCTTCCTTGCCGGCGCCCTTTCGATCATCGGTTCCACTTGCAAGATCTCAGCCAGAAGGGCGATTACCTCCGCCGTGCTTACGCCAACGCCGCTTCCCAGGTTAAAAATGCCTGAACACCGTTGCGTTGCGGCAATAGAGCAAAAACGCGCAATATCCTTGACACCAATATAATCGCGCACCGCATCTCCGTCGCCCCAGACCGTAATTGGCTGCCGATGCAACATTCTCCAGGCAACAATTGGTATAACTCCTTGTGCGCCGAGCGGAGATTGACGAATCCCGTACGGGTTGGACGGGCGCAGAATGACAGTCTCGATCCCTGAGTAATGCGAAAGACTCATCAAGAATTTCTCCAGTGCGAGCTTGATGATTGCATAAGAACCCAAGGGGTTTGTTGGATGCGATTCGCTCACGGCCACACGGCCAGTAAGTCCATAAATCTTTCCGCCTGTGGATGCAAAAATGATCTTGCCAACTCCATGCTTGATGCATGATTCGAATAATCTTACAGAATCGTCGAGATTGCGCAGATCGCTCTCCGGGAGTCCGGTTGCATTCAGTGACAGGCCATAGTGGGCTAAGTGAATGACAACGTCGGGCTTATGCTTTAGAGCTAGCTCGACGGCAGCCATGTCTCCAAAGCTGCCTTGAAAGTAGTGGACCCTTGCCAGAGGAGAACGATATCTTTCAGGACACACATCCAAAACAGAAATCTCCGCTGCGGTTTCAAGAAGCGCATCCAGAACGTGCGAGCCGATAAACCCGTTCCCCCCGACTACAAGTACGTTCATTACACCCCCACATCGATGCCAATGCTCCGCGACAAGCGCCGCCGGTCACACAGCTGCAATTGTAGTCTGAGCGCTTGCACCGCTTCCACGCTGACGAGTTGCAGCGTAGAGGCCGGCGCTTATCAACGAGAACGACACGAGGTATGCAACCGCAAAGCCGAGTGCACCGTAGACCGGAATCAGCCTCATCCCGAGCAGCAGCAAGATAGCACTCAGCGCTATATCAAAGCAACATCGGATCCACATCTTGCCACCAGTGACTAGAGGAAAGCCGAGAATCGTGTTCAGCGCCTCGGGAACAGTCGCAATGCATAGGACCGCAAGTACTTTCCACCCAGACTTGAATCCTGCTCCATAGCTGCTCATGATAGGAACGGAGAAGCAAGCGACCGCAAGCACTGGCACCAATACCACGACCATATTGGCCAGCAGATGTACCTTCGCCACTTTGCGATACCCACTGGGGTTCTGGTTATGCATGTTCGCCAGCATCGGCAGCACCGAGCGAAACAACGCCGTAGGTATGAATAGAATCGCCAGGTGCCAACGGTCGGCCCCGGAATACAAAGCCATTTGTTCAAAGCCGTGGGGCGAGTGAACAATGAGGACGCTGCAATACCAGAGAACGGGCGCCGCTGAAAATGTTCCGAGAAGAGCAGGAAGGCCAAACGCCCAAAATACCGCCATCTCCTGAAAGCCCTGCCGTACACGAATTGGAATCCCAGCCAGCCGGCACTGGTCGCGGAGCAGCCGCTCATTGAGCCACCAATTGATCGCCAGCGAAATGGCGGTGCCAGCGACCGCTCCATTCAAGCCAAAGCGCCAGACCCCAACCAGCACGATCGGCAAAGACGCAACCCCTGAAATCAAATTGATGCGGGCGAGTCCGCGAAATGCCTCAAATCCAGACAGAGCGCCGTTCTGGTAGGCCAGCATTGCGTTCACCAGCACAATCGCGGAGGCAATGCGAACCGATCCAGTCAGCTCGGGCGCATGCAGGACCGTGACCGCCATGAATCGGGCCGAGAGAATGGAAACGACCGTCAGCACGAAGCCGGAAATGGCTGTAACCGTCCACGTCAGCCCTATAATCCTCCCTGCCCGCTCCGGGTCGCGTTCGCGCAGATCGGCCACGTATTTGGTCGCGGTGATCCCGAGGCCAAGTGCGGCTACAGCGCTCACTAGATTTGCGGTGGTCTGTACGATTCCGAATTGCCCAAAGCCGTTTTTGCCCAGAAACCGCGCGCACCCGATCGCGGCAACAAGGCTCATGGACCTAGACAAAACCGAAGCGACCAGATTCCAGACTACGGCGCTGGCGAAACGCCGGCGCACCGTTCCTGGGGCCCCTGCCCTTGCCAATATATTTTGAAGTGCCGCCCTGTAACCAGCAACCATTGCCGACATTCCCAACCTTGGACCTAACGAATCTCCGACACGCCAATTCTGCCTACTTAGGCGTAATAGATAACGGATTCTGTGTGCCGCGCTCTTCAATAACTGCCTGCAACAAGCCTCTAACCGTTTCCTTGTCGATCATGAGTCCCCGCTCTTGCATTATCGGGCCGCTGCCATGATCGCAATACGAAATATACATAAAATGGAAACATATTAAAGATAAAGAACTGGGCGAGCACGTCAATGCTGATCAGTACTGAGGCTAGCAGAAACACACTCATCATTTGGAAGACATATACCTCGAACGCATGAGTCGCGCTCAACACTCGCTGCTGTAGTAGAGCCGTCGCATAACCAATCGCCCCAAACGCAACGACTACTCCCAGCACGTTGAAGTCGAGAAACACCTCTCCAACAAAGGAGGGGTTTTCATCGGAATGGCCGGTGAGCGCGGTGTAGTATTGCCGGCCACTGAAGGGTCGCAGCCCTTTGCCCAGGGCCGGTATCTGAGATAGCACAGATGCTGCCGAAAGCCTTCCGAACGAAGGCTGAAGCCCGTAATGAGAATCCTCCACAACAATAGCCAGATACTGCGGGGCCTGCGCATACAATTGAAATAACTCCATATAATCGATTGTACTCAGCACGTCGAGGGATGGGCCTGCACCCACATTCTCAGGATGCGCGCTAAAGCGATAAATCGCTGTCGCCGTAACCAGCGAGACAATCAAAGATCCAACCACCAACAGATTGCGGACGGCGTGACGCGCGCCTCGGATGGTAAGTACCGCCGACACTGCAACTAACGGAAATACAATGTTCGCTCTATTGTAGCCAGTTATGGCAAAGGCCAGTGCGGCCAGCACCAAGAGAAGCGCGTCGCCGAACTGCCCAGCTTCACCCGCACGCAGACGCCGGTCCAGTCTACGGCACCACAGCATCACAATGGACGTGCCGAGGAACGAAGAGAAGAAGTCCCCCACGGCATCCATGATCGAGGCAGATGCCCCGTTGCGATCTGTCTCCAGGGCATAACTTGCCGGGTCGGTCATGGCATGAATAAAGATGGTCGGCGTCTTGTAGCGGGCGGCAATCCCGATAATTCCCAAGGCAGCGAATAAACAAATGACAAAAGTCGGCAGCGGCCACCGCTGTGGGTTGGACCGCACGGACTCTACATTTCTGAATTGAACCGCGGCACAAAACGCCCAATAAGCAAGAGTGACCAACAGCAATGCGATATTATCCGCAAGCACGGTGGGCGGATGCGGCAAGAACTGGCGTTGCGCATATCCCCATATCCGCACGGTTACCGGCATCACCACCAACTGAATGAAGAAGGCAAACTGCATCCAGTTAAGTGGAGTTACGAGCGGCGACCGAGTCATTCTGCACCGCGGCAGAAGAGCCTGGGCAAGGAAAAAGCTGGTTACACTGGCAATCTCCGCCGGAAGCACTCCCTTGCCCGGCAACAGGCATAGAACGACAGACACCCACCCCGCAACGAATGAGACGAGCAGCGGCATCCGCGACTCCGGTGAAGCGGACATCGTCATAGGCGCCGCCATAACAACTTGGTCTCCATATAAAGGCTGCGCTGTGGCTACGACCCGCTCGAGATGGATAAATCACTAGCTCTCATCGTAAAACAATCTTCCAGGAATACCACGGGACGAATATGTCACTTCGCCAAGGACGCGCCAACTAAATTCAAACAGCAACCTGCGCGCCGCTCTCGCACCACGTCCTGCGCCAAACAACAGGCTGCACGGAGCGACTAACGCTTTACGAAGCAGCACTAAGGGAAAGGTTATCCTGTGGCGAGACGCTGTTTCCTCAAATGCAGCCCAGTCAATCGCACCAGTCCCTCGTGGCGCTTTCCCGTGCCGCTCAACCGCAAACTCTATCAACTCGCGCATCCGCAAGTCATAGGTGTGATCCCTCATCGTACGATGATAGCCAGCCCTGGCGCACTTGTCGCGCTGTTCGGGATGCTCAAGATAGTATTTTACCCTCTCGACAAGCTCGGACTCCGTTCGAAATACATCAATCTCCTTGCCGATTGCATAAAGCCTGTCGAGCCCTGGTGCCCACTCGCTCAACAGAAAGCCGCCTGCACCTGGCACTTCAAACACGCGAGCCTTAATCTGTCTCCGGTTGGGTCGTACACGCTCAATTAGCCTCCCCGATCCGGAAAAATTCAATGTAACTCTTGAGCTCCGAAGAATGGGAGCTATTTGATCTCCGGAGATTGGGCCGGCCGGCCATCCATAACCTAGACATGTAACCTTGACCCCAGCACGTTCCAGCGCCCGGATAAATCTTGCCCTGGTTCCATAGCAAGCCCCTATAAACGACACGTCGTAGGCGCATTCTGCCGCCGAGAGTGGCTCGGCAAGCCGTGTGGCATCCGCCGCCCATTGCGATTCAACTACTCCGTCGCAGCCGTCGCGCCGATACTGCGCAACTTTATCCCGATACGTGGTTACACACACGTCAAAGTGTCTAGCAAGAAAGCGCGAAGCTTGCCAGTACTTCCATGAGTCATCCGAAGCCCAGTTGACGGTTGCGGCGGTGCCGCTTCTGCGAATGATCTCCCAAGTCTCCGTCCATATCTCATACCTCACTTGGGTATGAAGAATGACGTCCGGCTTCCAACTCTCTGCCTTCTTTAGCAGCGCGCGGTTAAGTTCAATGAAGTTCGCATGGTTACAACGAAGAAGGTTGTCCAGTACTTCCACTTCATAACCGAGACGGCGAAGCGCCGGAATAAAATTCTGGTGCTCATAGCCCTCGCCGCGCTTGGGATCGCCATATCCGAATTTGCCAGTAACAAGTAGAACTCGCATGACAGACACGCTATGCTACGACTTCCCGTTAGCCACTAGCCGGTAAAATAGGCCTTCGTAAGCGTCGACAACCTTTTCCCAGTCATGCCGCTCGGCAACGCACCGCTTCCCCTGTTCCCCAAGGTCTTTGCGGCGCCGGCCATCATTTATCAGCTCTATCACAGCATCAACCATCTCAGCAGTAGACCTGACGACAATCCCTCCAGCATGCTCACGAATGCACCCGACATCAAAAGCAACAAAAGGTATACCGGCAGCCATGCAATCCAGGATCACGAGTGGTGAGGCCTCCCAGCTTGAAGGATGCACCATTATGTCAGCCTCTTTGATGGCCGACACGGTCAATTCACGCGGAATATCCTCCATCAAGCTAATCGACGGTTCAAACAGTGAGCGGAGCTTACAAGCGTAGTAGCACCCTCCCCGGATGCCAAGCTTTCCGAGGTTCCACTTGCGCGCGAAGTGGCTCCGCCCAATTTGGGTAAGATGCATATTCACGTGTTTCGAGCGAACCCGGCTCATCACATCGAACAGAAGCTCGTGGGACTTGACCGGGCTATGAACTGACACGTTGAGGAGCCATGGTTCCCGGTCGCGACCCCAGGCTTTTCGCACTCCCAGCGCCGGAGTTTCCCATTCGCGCCTGTCAACTCCATTGCGGATTATTACCGCATCCGGCAATGCATAGTCCTTCCTGAAGGCTCCATCCTCAATGCCCACCGCCGAGCAAGAAATCATTGTTTTCGTCCGTCCGAGCCACGCCGCGAGTTGACCGAAGTAACCCTTGTAGATGGGGTCGCCATAGCTCAAACCATGGGCCGCAAAGACAACGGGAGAATCCAACTGCAGGCCGAAGAGAAGATCGGTAGACCAAATCTGCGCACATTGGCAAGCCACTAGGTCCCATCGGTTCGCGCGGACGAACTCAACGTACGCGCTCGCTTCTCCTGAGACCCCCCCTGCGGAATTCCCTCTAACATCGAAACGGTGGACCGTCACCCCGTTCCGGCTCTCGATCCTCGGAGAGCCTCTTACAACGCCAGTAGCAACATGAACTTCATGGCCGCGCCGAGCCAAACGTTCGGAAATCTGCCGTGCCAACTCCGGAATTCCGGATACAAGAGGAGGATACTCCGCCGCAGTGTGAAGAATTTTCACTGCAATAGATCCCTCGTTATTGAATTGCCAGTCGCGGATAACTGAGGTGGATGCGGAAGAATACGGATAATATCGTCAGCGACCGACCACGTGTATTCCGGCCCTGCCTCGCCAATTAGCTTGCCCAGCCCAGCCAAAGTGGGATAGCCATCCGTACCGTCGAAACACCGGGCGTCGTCGACCAGAATCACGTGGCCCCTAATCGTGTGACGTAGAATTGCCGTAACTTCCTCAATAACCGGAGTATCTCCCTGCCCTTTTGCGGTAATACCTCCAGAATAATGCCCGTCCAGCCAAAATAGGCACGGGGCGCCCACTTCAGTCAATATTTGTGGAAGAACTTCGCCACTGTCACCGGCAAGGATGTGGATATTCCTATAGGCACAGAAACGGCGCTTCGCCTTATTACTTAGAACATCACTCAACTCAATGGAATAGATAGTGTTGAAGCGATCCTTCATGGCGAAGATCATGTCTCCCAAATATGTGCCCGTTTCAACAAACGTCGCCGGTCCATATGCTTCGGCATACATCGAGAGAACGCGTCGCTTAATCGCATGGGGAGGCGGGACCGGCCTCCCTCGCATTTCCCAGGTCTTTATCTTCCGATTGTCTCTGAGACGGTCAATTGCGCTCCAAATACTCGTATCCTTAAGCAGGTTCCGTATGTATGTTTTCAAAGTCGTCGGCATCGCAGTTCTTGCTCCTGGCGACCCGCCAATCGACAGGCGGGCAACGAAACCTCTGTAGCTGGCAGGTGTTGATGTTCATCCGAATAAATGAGAATGGACCCAACCCATGCCAGGCAGACGCCAAAGCAACAGTTGGGGATTTCCCACTACACTCCCGATCTCCTTCAATAACATTTTGCGTTCATCTTGAGCGTCCATCTCCTCCCACAATGATCGAGCGAGCGCAACGATGCATGCGGTAAAGAAAGACAGCAACGCACCCAAAAGGAGGATTGAGCTCCGCGCCGGGAACGACTTGCGCTGGGGCACGTTGGCCACATCCAAAACACGCACGGTCGGAATCTCTCGCGCTTCCTGAACTTTAGCCAATTCATACTGCTTGGTTAGAGCCTCCCACAGCGCCTCATCCATCCGTACCCTTCGATCTAAATCCGAATAGGCCAATCCTAAAGCCGGCAATTCTCTGATTGTAGGGTAATCAGTCCCTTCGGTATCCTCTTCCTCTCCCTGCACACGAGATGACCCAGTAATCTTGGCCATTTGCCGGTGAAGTTCGGCAACCCTAGCAGCGGCAGCGCGCACCCGGAAATTGTCATCCGAATAAGACTGTCGCAGCGCAGCTAGTTCAGAGCTGGCAGCCACCAATTCGGACTGTAGCCTAAGCCCCGCCTCCACCATATCTTTTGCTTGAGAAGGAACGTCCATTGTTTTGTTCTTTGTGGCAAACTCACTCAGAGCCCGCGAGGAGTCATCTAAGTCCTGCTTCACTTCAGCAAGACGTCCCTCCAGAAACACGCGCTCGCGCCGGGCAGCGGAGGTGCTATTGTGGGTCATCACGTTATCGAGCTCTGTGATATATCCCTGAGCAATTTGCGCCGCTGTCGCAGGGTCGTTAGAGTCCACGCCAATCGAGATAATCCCACTTTTTTGATCTTCAGTTATATGAGTGTTGGCGGCGAGCTGCTTACAGGCGTCCTGAACAAGTCGTTTCTTGTACAGATGCAGAAGATCAAAGCGGGCCACTAAATGCTCCTGAACCGTTCTACTTCCCAATACACCTATAAATACTCCTCCCGGACTCTTGACTCCCAGTAATGCACTGCCGACGCTGCTAGCTGCTGGACTAGAGGCAGAGAGCAGACTGAGCAGATTGGAACTTGAGGTCGTATTGTCGGGCGGCATTAGGGTAGTCGTAGACGTGTATATTGTTGGGATAAGGAGCACAAAGAGCAATGCGAGCGCTGTGCCGATGACGGTAATGCTGAAAGTCATCCGCCGTTTCATCCAGAGGCGCCGAAGGCCATAAACAACTTTTGAGTCCAAAGTAGCTGCTCCTTCCAACAGCGCTTACTCATGCCCTGGGATTTATCGTGTCGCATCAGCTTGGTCAGATGCGGACGCTGCCGCCAGCAAATTGCGGGCGACTCCTTTTTCTAGAAAGTCCCGGCTATGGCGAGAGGAAGCACAGCGGCCGACATAATCTGGGCCGTCCCAATCAGATTCCTCCACAGCAGAGAACCTCCGATCACCTTTTCGGGAACTATGATGGAGTCGCCGGGGCGCAAGCTGTAGTTCAAAAAACTGCCATTGATCCAATTATTCCCGTGTCCAACCACCGATCCGTCCGCCCGTAAAATATAAATCTCCTTCTTGTCGCCGGAGGGCGATACTCCGCCGGCCTTCTGTAGATACCAGCCGGCGGTCCGTCCGGGCACATAGCTGATTGCCGTTGAGTTATAGACCTGACCACTTACGATGACAAAACTCGGCCTTTTGGGAATAAACAGAGTGTCGCCCGCACGCAGCTCAATATCCGCGGACGTGTTCGCCCAACGATCGATGTCGGGAGAGATCGTGATCACTTGCCGACCGCTGGCTGGGTGGTTGCGAAGCGCAGTGAGGACCTGTTGCCGCTGCTGTTGCTGCGATTGCTGCAGCGACGCCTGATCCTGGACAGACATTGTTCCCGGCTTAATGTCCGTCGGCATAGTTTCGATTCTCTGGATCATCTCCAGGCGGGCCTGTTCGCCCAACTGACGCACCTGCACGCGCTCCAAAACAGCGGCCGCAGGATAGGCACTCTCCCGGAATCCGCCTGCGCGCTTAAGAACCGAGCTCAACCGCTCCCCTTCGCTAATCCCGTAGGTACCGGCGTGTTCCACTTCGCCGCTGACCACGACCGAGGAACCGATATCCTGCCAGCCACTCAGTTGACGAATGCTGACGATGTCGCCTGGTTTGAGCAGCAGGTCCGACTTCGCATCGCCCTCCAGCGCAGCCTCGATGGCAACCACGCTATGGCTGAGCAATACCTTCTGGCCATTTTGCACGGTATAGCTCGAAACATCGGCTTCGCCCCGATAGGCGCTGCGTCTGAAACCTCCTGCCATGCGTACCAATCCAGCTACCGTCATCCCTTGAGACATGGGATAGTCGCCCGGCCGAAGGACTTCCCCCTGAATCGCAACTCTGGGGGAATCAATTTCGTAGCGGCTGAATATGCGTACCAGATCGAACGGCTGGAGCAGCATTGTGTCGTTGCCGGCGAGTATGTCAGCCAGGCTCAAGCTGATGGTCTCGGGCCGATAGTCTGGCGCTTGCAAACGAACCAGCTCTACATGATCGGCCGGCTCGGGCATCACGTCCTGGTAGGAATGCAGCAGATCGGCTACGGTCATACCCTCCCGGTAAGCATACTTGCCGGGGCGAAAGACATGCCCTGCCAGATAGACCGCCTGCTGGTTGTAGGGCAGAATCTGGGAAATGACAACATCATCTCCGCTCTGCACCCGGAAGTCGGCGAGCTTCTGTTTCACGCCTTCCGCAGCATCGGGAAGCTCCAGACTTAGCATGGTGCGGCGCTCGTGCGCTTCGATTCTCTGAACATTAATCCGCTTCAGGCTCGCGGTTACCAACACCCCCCCGGCAAGATCCAGCACTTGATTCAAATCTTGTTCGCCGTTCAACTCGTAGATCGCAGGGCGATGGACCATCCCTTCCACCGTGACTTGCGGACCTACTGGCGGCACCAAAATGGTATCGCCGGGAAGCAGGCGGTCAGTATCGGAATGGACCCCCCGCAGCAGGAAGTCGTAGAGGTCGATGGTTCGGACCAACTCACTGCCGCGGTAGTGCTGCAGGACCCGCAATGACCCGCGGCTGGTCGGGCCGCCGGCGGCATACAACGCACTCAACGCCGTGGATAAAGAGCTGACGTCGTACGGACCGGGCCGCTGAACGTCGCCGACCACATAGATTCGCACCGTGCGCAGCCGGCCCAGAGATATCTCGACGTGCTCGTCTTGAAACTGCGTTCCCAGGGCCTTTTGAATGACGCTCTGCGCCTGGGCAATCGTGAGCCGATCGAGCGTGACGACGCCTGCCTCGGGGAGCGCAATCTGACCCTGACGATCGATGATTATGCTCAAGCGCTCCGACCGGCCACCCCACATGTTTACGATGATGTTGTCCCCTGGTCCAAGCACATACTCGGGACCAACGGGAAGGTCCATCGGCAACTCGTTCGTATTCCCCACGCCCAGAAGAAATGCGTTGCTGCCGAAACGCTGCAGCTTGCCTCCCGCGGGTGGAATCTGGGTGTAAAGATCATGCAGCGAAGGCAAATCCTCATAGGGACTTTGCTGTTGCACGACCCCGGGTGAGTCCTGGCCCTCATCAGGGCGTGGGACCGTCATTGAGGGCTTGCGCGCCTGGGCTGCATTCCTGGAGCCCGAGCCAGGCACCATAACCTGCGTTTCCGAACCTGCATTCGTGCTATAACCGCGTTTATTGAGTTCCTGAGTCACCTGCATGCGCAAACTGGCATCCTGCTGGATGCGGCTATAAAGAGCATCGTCGCTTATGGTGTTTGGATCCACCCCCATCTGCCGCGCAACCGCGTCTTTTACGTCAGTCAAAAGGTCGGGCTGCTGTCGCAATATGTCGGCGATTTGATCCGCGGACATCGCTGGCGAACTCAGCGTCTGGTCCGTCGACTGCGGGTTGCCCTCCCGCTCATCCGCAGCGACCCCTTGCTGGGAGGGAGCCGGAGTATCGACGGTATTACCAAATGCGGAAGTCGCCGACGAATCTGTCGCTGGAGAGTTGCTACCCTGAGCCACCGCGGGTCTGCAAAAGAAAGCGGCAACAAGTATCGCCAACCACAGCAAGCGAATCCGATTCCAAGGCGACTTGAAGCCAGCACTCCCGATGCCATGAACCACGCAGTTACTCATCCTCTACCCTTCATTCTCTACTTGGCGGCCAGCGTTCGTAGAACGGTTGATCCGGCGGGCTGGCAGCGCAAGGATATGCCGATATCCGCCGCTCGTCGATGCTTCCATCCCTATAACTGGCACATACCATTTACTATTCTAGAGATACAGTCAAGGTCACATGCCGTGGCGTCGGGCCGGTAGTGTGCCCCCCGGGCGTAGCAATGGGATAACCCGGCGCGCTCCGACTCCGCCGAGTACAGTGTAACCTGTGCCACCGAGTGTTCACCTTCCAACTTCCTTATCCGGCGTCCAGGTCATCTGCAGCCAGCCCGAATTGTTTTTCTGAGCGCCAGCCATGTAGCTCGGAATCAGAAACCGCTCGTGCTGGCCGAATATCTGCGCGCTCCAGTGCCGGCCGACCTGCACGGTCGCGTTGATGAATCCGTCGCTGATGGTCGAACCGCCGGGCAAGGCGCCCTTAGCGGGATCGAGGAGATGCCCGCCCTTGTTCTGCCGGTAGCCGACCTCCACTCGCGTCTGTGCTGAAAGCCACCACCCCATGCGCGCTTCTTCGGCGCGGCTGTCGCGGCCAATTGCATTGCCCAACAGGAATGCTTTGTTCAGGCTTTCGTCGTGATAATAGTTTTTGAAGTAGTAGGAATCCCCGCCTAAGTCCGCGGCCAGCTGTTCCGAACTCACCGCCTCAACCCGCAGATCCATGTGCGGCAGCCATGGCAGCCGCGCAAAATAGATCCCCGGATTCCACATCGCGCGGCGGGGCGCGTCGATCGGGTTCGGATCGTCGTTGGCGTATCCATCCGCGTACAGCGTCACCAGCCGGCTCAGCCATGGCAGCCGGTAGCGGAAGTCGAAGCCGCTGTCGTAGGCGCCTGGATACATTGGTGCATTTTGCACGGTGATGGGAACGGTATCCGCGGAACTGAAGTTGTACAGATTACGCAGGAAGCTGTGAAGCGTCATCGGGTGGATGCCCACCCTGCCCGAGGCCACCCCCCACAGAATCGACCACCGCGTAAAGCTCAACTCCAGGTTCTGCCCAAGATTGAAGTCCGCCTTCTGCGCGTTGTACCACGGCCGTGCCGGATTCGTAAGGCTGGGAACCGCGCCGTCCTCGTATCCGTGGCCCGACAGCTTCCCCATAACAACGTCGAATCGATAGGTCCCCAAGTTCGGGAAGAACGGCAGCGGGTGCGGCCGTGTCGAATCGAACCGTAAATTGTATGTCGGCTCCGCATTGCTCGAGAACATCAGTGGACCCATCGTCGTCGGTCCCCAGAACAATGCCTGCTTTCCGAATGAAAGCGCATTCCCATCAAACGCAACGCCCGCATACATCTCAATCGGCCGGTACCGCGTGTAGCTTGAAGTCGCCACCGATGTCTGGACAGGGTTCATGTCCATCGTCGCTATAACCTGCTCGACTGAGGGGGAGTACGCGGGCGCGCCTGGACCCTGCTGCAGCTCCTCGCGCGCATAGAGAAACATCCGCCCCTCAGTTGCATACCCGGAGAATCCAAGCAGCGAACTGCCTCCGCGCCCCAGCGGGCGGCCAAAGTCGTTCCACCAGGTCTGCCCGAAGTGGTAGCTGTCTGCCAGCGCCGGTCCGGCAATGTTGCCGTAACGCGTATACGCACTCTCCAGCGCAAACGATTCATTTGCCAACACTCGGCCATCAAACTCACGTTTCAAAGCGTCAAGCAGCCGCTCCGCCTCGCCTACTGCGCTCTTGCTGAAAGATCCTTCGTCCGGCCCGGTGCCTGCAACCATGTCCGACGCCTCAGCCACCTGTCGCTCGCATTCAATCCTCGTCCATGGCCGGATCGCAACGCTCTGCGACGGAATGAAGCCCATTGCCGCCAACCGTTCCAGGGCTGGATACACCCAGCTATCCATGGGCACGTTCGTCGAACCGAACGTATCGGGGTCTGCACCCTCCAGTTCGTCGGGCGACTGGCGCAACCCTGCCTGGGGCGGCTGCGGCTGTACCTTGGCCATTGACGTCACCGCTACGGAGGGCGGCGTGGCCTGGGCGGCTGTTGCTGTTGCAGGCGGCGCATTGGTCTCCGCTGGCAGTAATGCCGCTGTTGCAGGCGGCGCATTGGTCACGTTGAGTTTCGCCACCGCGGCGTTATATGCCTTGGTTGGCGGAGGCGCCTCATACGGAGTCAAATCGTAATGATGATGCGCCCTGTAGACATAGTGACCGACCAGCCACCCTAACGCGCTTCCGACCAGCACATCCGAAGGGAAGTGCTTCTCCGCTACAACTCTGCCCACGCTCGTTGTCGCTGCTAACGTGTATACAACTGTTCGCGGAAGCCAGCCCGGATACTCATCGCCGATTACTGACGCCATCGCCCACGCACCCGTTGCGTGCCCCGATGGAAACGACGCTTGGCTAAAACTTGAGCTGTAGAACTGGCCCTGTCCGGCTGCGACCGTTGGCGGGTTGCGCCGGAAGATTGCCTTGCCCACCTCGTCGAGAATCATCGCGTCTGCCAGCGACTCGCCCGTCAGCAGACTCGTCTCCCGCGCCAGCGGTCCGTACCCCACCGAACTCCATAGAAACATTCCTGCCGGCAGCGCGCCCAGAAGACCTAGCGTGCCGTCGGTGAGTTTGTTGGCACGGCTCTGATCGTTGAGGTTGATGTGTTCCAGGGTCATCGAGTGCGCATCGGTGCCGATCAGCACGCCGGTCGTCGCCGCCAGTGGCAACAGCCAGCGAGCATCGGCAATTTGCAACCGCAACGGGCTGGTTACAATGTTCTTCTCATCGAACAGTATTCGCTTTGGCGTTCCCAGAACGGTAACGTCCGAAGGCTCTTCCGAGGTTTTTGGCTGCTGAATCTTCGATGCAGGTTGAACGCTGTTTTGCGGCACCGGAGCATCCGGCAACAGTCCCTGATTCTGCCCCCCCGGATGCTGCACAATCTGGGCCGTCAGGATTGGCGTTGAAAGCGTGAGAATGACCCAAAAGAGTGCGCGGGACGTCGTTCTCTTTTTAAGAATGCGCATGATTCACACGGGTGACTGCTCAGGATCTCTGTTCGAAGGAGGACTACTCTTGCGGCATTCTCAAACGCCAAGGAATCCAGTTGCCGCCTGATCTCTCGTATCCGGTCGTCTTAATAAAATAGTAACTCGCGCGCCCTTTTCGCTGCATTGGACACGCGTGGCCTCGATAGCACAGAGCAGTCCAATCGACGCTACCGGCTGTAGGGGCGGGTTAGATCGTCCAGCTTGACCGAAGCGAGAAATGTCCGTAGATCCTGGGTCAACTGCCGCTGCGCGACATCCGGAGGCATGGCGGTATCGATTGTCTCGACCCGGAGCACAACAGGAACTGGCCGCCTGGGATCGGCGCCGAGTAGAGAGTCGGAATCAGGATGGGTATAGAGAAAACCAAAGTGGCTGCGATCGGTTGCGGATTCCCCACAGGCACTGCCGCTGCATATCGTCGACGCCTCGATGTACTGGGTCGCACCATCGTTGTAGAAGGCCGAGCTGAAGCTGATCGGCACAAGACCGGCAGTCGCAACCGTGAGTTGCCCCTGCCAGTACGGCTTTTCCCCTCGCGTGAAGTGACAAATTAGTGGATCGTGCCAGCCTAGGACGGGCGACACTCCTACGGTGACCGGCGTTCCCCCACCAGCAGGCGCATACTGAGCCCACGCATAAATGATCGGCCCGGGACTCGCAGTTTCATTCCACGCGCTTGCCAGGGTGTAGTTGCCAAGACGCTGAGGAAACGGCTCTATTGCCTTTCCCACCGTGGTCTTGATGTATGGATTGGTTGCGGCGTTGGCTCGCGCCATTCCCGCGCAGCCGAGAAGGACGGTCACTCCCATCGCGGCAAGCTGGGCATACTGCCTGCGCGACGCCCTCCTTTGAAATCCCGTTCCCTCCACATCAACAACCTTTGACACATCCTGATTCCCGTCACGGAGCCGCTGAATGACAGTCAACAAGAGCAGCGTGGCCAAAAGAAATAGCGCGCCGCCGATTAGATAATCTGCATTCTCCGCCTTATTCTGCAGCCAGGGGAAGCGAAGTGCCACCAGGTAATAGAGGACAAGCAGGCAAAGCCGAAGCAGGTTGAACACGTAGCCGAGCAAGACCGCCCCCGTCACCACGAGCGCGTTCGCGTACCAGCGAAATCGATACACATAGCCGGCGATGAGCGCAATATAGGCCATCGTTATGGAACCGCGAATGCCGTTGCACCCTGGGGCGATGAACATGCCGAAGTCGGGTGTAAACATGAGGCGAAGGTGGTCCGGGGTTAGTGGTTGCCCCAGACTCATCGCAAACGCCCGTGCTATATGTGCCGAGGCGTACTGCAACGGAAGATCCACAAACACGTTGAACGCATGGGGTATGGGATTCGCGAACAAAAGAAGAAGAATGGGAAACAAGGCTGCCCGATATAGTCTCATACCACCCAGGAGCAAAACCACACCCGAACCGTAAGCCAATAACGTCAACGAAGGCGGCGGCAGCAGGGTATACCAGTGAGGCGAGATCACCATCATGAAGATCGTTTGCTGCTGAATGCGTGCCAACGCCATGGTCACTGCCAGGAGAGCCAAACCCCACCACGTACCGTCCGCCTTCCAACCAAGAGCTCTCCATGCCCGAAGGATGAGGACCAAGCTTGCCACTGGGATAATCATGCCGATCGACTTCAGCGCATCGGTCGTCCACAAAGTCCAAAGCGAGAGCATTGTGAACCAGATCGTGGATAGCCCAAACACTGCGAGAGTCGTTGAAACCGCAGCGAATTGCCCGGGCGACAATCCCCTTGAACGTACCGCGGGCGCACTGATCTCAGAATCTGGAAAGGCGGACATGGCTCGGATCCTGGCCGGCAAAAGCCGACTACAACCAGCTTATCGCATGGATAAGGCACCCGGGAGATCATCTGCGACGACGATCTCCGGCAGCAGGCGGCGTCCGACCGATTCGGGAATCCAAATCCCAAGGGAGCGGTAGAATCGGCGGCATGGATATGGACGCAATTCAATCCGCGCTGCGCGATGCCGGCCTCGATGGCTGGCTGTTCTACGATCATCACCATCGTGACCCGCTGGCCTACAGCATCCTGGGGCTCGACCCGGGAATGCATGTGACGCGGCGATGGTTCTACCTGGTCCCGGCGGTGGGCGGGCCGCGCAAACTGGTGCATAGGATTGAATCCGGCCGGCTGGATACGCTGCCGGGCAGCCGGGAGGAATACTCTTCGTGGCAGGAGCTGGAGGTGCGTCTCCAGGAGATGCTGGCGGGCGTGACGCGGCTGGCGATGCAGTATTCCCCGCGCAACGCCATCCTGTACGTGTCGATGGTCGACGCGGGCACGGTCGAAATGCTGCGCGGGATGGGCAAGGAGATCGCCAGCTCCGCCGATCTGGTTAGTCAGTTCGAAGCCGTACTCACCGAGGCGCAGATTCGCACCCATTACGCGGCGCAGGAGACGGTCGATCGCATTCTGGCGGCGGCGTGGCAGGAGATGGGCGCGCGGGTACGCGGAAGCGGAACCGACGAGTTTGCAATGGTCCAATGGCTCAGCGAGGCCATGCGCCGCGAGGGGTTGGTGTGGGAGCACGGGCCGAATGTGAGTTGCGGGGAGAACTCCGCGGACTCGCACTACGAGCCGGGGGCAGAGAGGTCGAAGGCGATCCGCGGCGGCGACTTTGTGCTGATCGATCTATGGGCCAAGCTTGACCAGCCCGACGCCGTCTACTACGACATTACCTGGACCGGCGTGGTGGATCGCGAGCCGACGGAGCGCGAGCAGACCATCTTCTCCATTGTCCGCAGTGCCCGTGACGCGGCGATTCATGCAGTCGAAGCCGCCTTTGCCGAGAAGCGCCCGATTGCCGGTTGGGAAGCCGATGACGCCGCGCGAAGCGTGATCCAGGCGGCGGGGTACGGCGAGTGGTTCACCCACCGCACCGGCCACAACATTGGCAGCGAAATCCATGGTAGCGGGGCGAACCTGGACAATCTGGAGACCCATGACGTGCGCCTGATCCTGCCCAATACGTGCTTCTCGGTGGAGCCGGGAATCTATTTTCCCGGGGAGTTTGGCGTGCGCAGCGAGGTGAACATGATGACCGGGCCGGGCCGGGCCGAGGTCACCGGGCGGGTGCAGGCGGAGCTGGTGCGGATCTAGGGGGCATTGGGTCCCACTGGTCCGCGCGGCTGGTATGATGGATTCTGATGGCGACGAAGGTACAGTATCCCCTGGTGGCTGGCGACAAAGGGCTAGTCGAAGATTCGCCAAGCCGGGTCTCTCCGGCGATTGCGCTGTTTGTCGGCTGGCTGGTTCCGGGAGCCGGACACCTGCTGCTGGGCAAGTGGGTGCGCGCAGGCCTGCTGACGATCTCCATCCTGGGTATGTTTGCCATCGGGATCGCACTACAGGGCAAGATTTACACACCCAACACCGGAGAGCCTCTCGACATGCTGGGGTTTGCGGGCGACCTCGGATCGGGCCTGCTCTATGGGCTTGCGCGCCTGCTGGGCTGGGGACAGGCGCCGGTGCTGGTGGCAGTGGCAGACTATGGGACCAAGTTCATCGTCGTAGCCGGACTGCTGAACGTCGTGGCCGCAGTGGACGCGCATTCGCTGGCGAGCGGGAGGAAGCGTTCATGAGCATCTCGCATTTCAGCGCCGTGCTATTGTTCTCGCTCTTCATTTCCATCGTTTTCGGCATCACGCAGCGGGCGGAGCCGCGGATGATGGTACGTTTCGGAGCATTCTGTTTTGCGCTGTTTGCCGGCGGCACGGTCGCGGCCAGCTGGGTGATGTGGCTAATCAAGCATTGAACCTGTAAATCGCCTGACAATGTTGTTGTCAACGAATTCCTTGAGGTCGGGCTTGGTGAGGAGCCGGTGTCAGCATGATGGTTGACGAATCGTCCGGCCGGACCAATCGCGAAGCGCCTGATGCGAAGCTCCAGGCAGAGCTTGACGAACTTCGACATGCGTTTGCCCTCTCTCAGCAGCAGCTTGTGGCTGTTCTCGGGGAGAAGGAAGCAATTGAGGCGCGACTGCGAGCCAGCGAAGAGCTCTTCCGCACGCGAGGCGCGGAGCTGACGCGATACCAGGCGGAGTTGGAAGCGGCCAACCAGCGGCTGCGTGGCCTGGTGGTGACCGACGATCTGACCGGGCTGCATAACCGGCGGGCCTTCGAGGAACGGCTGGCCTTCGAGTTTTCCATGGCGCGAAGGAAGAAGCGCGACCTGACCTTGGTGTTGGCGGACGCGGACGACTTCAAAAAAGTGAACGACGAACTTGGCCACGCCGCGGGTGACTCGGTGCTGCAACAACTGGCGCGAGTGCTGCAGGATACGGTGCGATTGACCGATCTGGCGGTGCGCTTCGGCGGCGAAGAGTTTGCCGTGATCCTGACCGAAAACGATGAACACGGCGGATTGCTCTGGTGCAAGCGGTTCCAGCATGCGCTGGCAGCAACCAAGTGGGAATATCATCCGGTAACCATGAGCATGGGAGTTGCCGGGCTGACTCCGGCATGCGTGGATGGGAGCCATCTGGTGGCCCTGGCCGACCAGGCACTGTACCGGGCCAAGCGGCTGGGAAAAAATCGCATTGCCAGCGCGAATGAAACGGAAACTGCGTAGGCGGGACAAACCAACCCTGGGAGCTGGGCCGGATCTGTACGAATGGAGACCGCCCAGTTCGGATTCGGATCAGGCTTGCGCGGGTGTGGCGTCGCCGGCGGGAGGAGCTGCCGCAGCGTCTGTGGGCTTGGGCGCGGTCGCAGCGGCAGGCTTCTTCGGCGCGGCTTCCGCCTTCTTCGACGGAGCAATGATGGCATGCAGGGTGGTGCCCTCCATGCGCGGCATAAACTCCACAATGCCGGCATCGCCAACGTCCAGGATGAGCCGGTTGATGATCTTGTAGCCGAGGTCGCGGTGGGCCATCTGCCGGCCTTTGAAGCGCAGGGACGCCTTCACCTTGTCGCCGTCGCCCAGAAAGCGGATGGCCATGTTTTTCTTGGTCTGGTAGTCATGCTCGTCCACAGTGACCGAGAACTTGACTTCCTTGATGGTGATCACTTTTTGCTTCTTGCGTGCGGCCCGTTCGCTCTTGTCCTTCTCGTAGAGGTACTTGCCGTAGTCCTGAATGCGGCAGACCGGAGGCACGGCGTTGGGCGAGATCTCCACCAGGTCGAGCGACCGCTCCCGCGCCATCTTCAAGGCTTCAAAGGGAGGCATGATCCCAAGCTGCTCACCGTTCTCGTCAATGACGCGAATCTCGCGGGCGCGAATTCGTTCGTTGGTGCGGATAAAGGACTTGGCGGAACGTTTATCGATCGGTGGGATGGGTTACCTCCACGGCGCGCCTCTCAGGCCGCCATGCCTTTGGTTGATTGGATTGCACACCTCTGCCGAAGGTTGCGCATATAGCGAGAAGTATAGCATTCTGCGTGACCTGGGCGGGCTACTTTGCCGCGGCCATCTGCTGCTGGTATTCCGCATACGGGCCTTTGAAGTCTTCGATGCGGAAGTTCGCCGGGCCACCTTCAAAGTGCCAGATGCGCGTGGCCACCTCGTCGATCAGGTCCAGATCGTGGGTCACCAGCAGCACCGTGCCCTCGTACTTCTGCAGCGCCAGGTTCAGCGCATTGATGGCCTCCAGATCAAGGTGGTTCGAGGGCTCGTCGAGCACCAGCACATTGGGCTTCTGCAGCATCAGCTTGCAGAACAACAGCCGCGCCGATTCGCCGCCGGAGAGCGCGTCGGTCATCTTCAAGCCCTCTTCGCCGCGGAAGAGCATCTGGCCGAGGATGCCGCGGATGTCTTCCTTGGTGGCGTCCTCGTCGAACTGGTGCAGCCAGTCGTTGACCGTCATCCCTTTCTGGATCGAGTCGGTGAAGTCCTGCGCGAAGTAGCCGACCTGCGCCTCGTGGCCCCACTTCACCGTGCCCGAATCGATCGAGACGTCCTTCTCGTCGACACCCGGAGCGTTGGCCAGGAGCGCCTTCAGCATCGTCGTCTTGCCCTGCCCGTTGCGTCCCATCAGGACGATCTTGTCGCCGCGCAGGCACGATGCCGAAAATCTATCGATCACCTGCAAGCGGCCGCCGTCCTTCTGCTCGTACGCCTTCGAGACCTCTTCGATCTCCAGGATGTGCTTGCCCGAGGGCCGTTTCTGCTCAAAGCGAATATACGGCCGCTGAATATTCGAGCGGGCCAGCTCCGTAACCGCGAGACGTTCGACCTCCTTCTTGCGCGAGTTGACCTGACTGGAGCGGGTGCCCGCCGAGAATCGCGCGATAAAGTCGTTGAGCTGGGCGATCTTTTTTTCGCGCTGCTCATTCTGGCTTTCGATGCGAGAGCGGATGGCGGTCTTCTGCTCCACCATGTCGTCGTAGCCGCCGTTGTACAGGATGATGGTCTCGTAGTCGATGTCGGCAATGTGGGTGCAGACCGAGTTCAGAAAATGACGATCGTGGGAGATGGTGATCAGCGTGCCGTTGTAGCGCACCAGGAAGTCCTGCAGCCACAAGATCGAGTCGAGATCGAGGTAGTTGGTG
>Ga0326727_10007474_pt1 | contig 28845 bp, 24 predicted proteins | sample MB2enrmetagenome_FD_207643 | JGI IMG/M metagenome (GOLD analysis project Ga0326727, IMG submission 207643) | Lab enriched peat soil microbial communities from McLean, Ithaca, NY, United States - MB29MY | ecosystem: Environmental > Terrestrial > Soil > Wetlands > Peat | place: USA: New York... | reverse complement strand
GCCGCCGAGACTCCTCCACAACTCCCCAAAGACTTGCATTCAGAACTGCGGTAGGTCCTCCACCATGAGCCACAAAGGCATTTGCCATCGCTAAATTCTCCTCGTCCCGCCAGAACCGCTGTCGGTCGCCGTCGTCATAGTAACGCCGGCATTGCTTGCTTTCCATTTGTCTGATATATGATATATTATCATCTCGCGTCAATCACGAGAATGGAGGGTTCATGACATCGCGATTCTCATCGGAACGGAGGGACTTTCTCCGGCAGAGCCTTACGGGACTGTCCGGACTGAGTTTGGCGGCATTCCCCGACTTGGGCCGGCCGGAGTCACGCAAATTCAAATACGGAGTGGTGGGCACGGGGTTTCGATCCCGCCTCGCCCACTTGCCCATTCTCCGCGACCATTTCCCTCAGATTGAGGTCGTCGCGATGGCCGATGTAACCCCCGCCAACCTGGCGCAGGGGCTCAAGATCTACGGCAACCAGAACACCCGAGGCTACACCGATTACCGCGAACTTCTCGCCAAACACCCGGATTTGGACGCCGTGCTGGTTGTCGTTCCCAATTACTTGCACGCCGAGGTCGGCATTGCCGCTCTTGAGTCGGGGAAAAACGTCCTGACGGAGAAGCCGATTGCCACCTCGGTCGCGGACGGCCAAAGAATGATTGCAACCGCCGCAGAGCATGGCCGGGCACTTCAGGTCGGATTCCAAAGCCGCTACGCGACTCTTTACCACAAGGCGGCCGAGTTGATCCAGCAAGGCGCCATCGGAAAGCTGGAAATGGTGTTTGGCTGCCTATTCCGAGGCGACTGGAATCCCAGGAGTTGGCAATATACCGATCCCGCCACGGGAAAATCCACCAATTGGCGGTTCCTGACCAGGACCGAAGGCAGCGCCCTGCTTGAGGATGGCATTCACGAATTGGATGTGATCAACTGGCTGGTGGGAGTTGCGCCGCGTCGTATTCAGGCTCAAGGTGGAAACAGCGTCTGGCTGGACCGTGAAACGATCGATAATGCCGGGGTTCTGGTCGAATACGCCAACGGCGTACGATTGAACTTCGGCTTCTCAATCTTCACTCCCGGCACCGATGACCATTCTCTGCTGCGATTCTACGGATGCGAAGGTGAGCTGAGTTTCGCCGAGGATGGCGGCAAACAGTATGTGGTCACACAGCGGTTTCGCAGCAAGGCCGAGCGCATCGAAGTGCCGCATCTGCTGCCCGAGGAGGAACCCGTCTGGAAGGCCGCAACTTCCGAGCGCCTCGCGTCGGAAAGTGGCGCGTCGACCTATCGCCTGCACCAGGCTTTTCTGAATTCCGTCTCGACGAACTCTCCGGTGTTCGCGGACGGGCACGTAGGGCTGGAGGCCGCGCGTCTTTCCCTGGCGGCAGAACACTCACTGCGCACCGGCAACCCCGTCAGTTGGGAGGAGCCTCTATAATTCATCCTTCGGCATGCTACTCAGCAGGCGGTCGCGAACCGAACGAATGTGCTCAACCATCTTGCCGGCGGCCTCTTCCCGCTTGCCGGCTTCCAACAGTTCCAGTATTTCACGATGCTGCTTGAGGGAAACTTCGCTCGATTGCTCGTACGTGCGGTGCCGTAAAATGATCGCCTGATTGTGGATGCGCTCCGAAGCCTTGCGCAGTCGCGAGTTGCCGGAAGCTTGCGCCAGAAGAAAATGGAAGGCCGCATCCGCCCGCACGTAATTAATCTTGTCACCTTTCGCGTGGTACTCTTCTGCCCGGTCGACGGCCTCCCTCAGGCGCGCGGCAGTTTTGGCATCCCACACTAGATTGCGCACCACCGCTGATTCCAGAATCTCTCGCAGTTCGTAGATTTCCTCAATATCCTTCACGGAGAAGTCAATGACAAACGCTCCGCGGCGGGGCTCAATCTTCACCAAGTCTTCCGCTTCCAGTTGGTTCAGCGCTTCGCGGACGGGTGATTTGCTGATGTTGAAAGTGGAAGCAAAGTATTCTTCCGTAAGACGCTGGTGCAGGTCGAGCTTGCCACTCAGGATTTGATCGCGGATAACTCGATAAGCTTGACGGGTTAGACTTTCAGGAACTTTGAGTTGCAATATCTCCCCCATGTACTCGCAATCACTCTCGGTCGACGAGAATTGCGACGTGTGTCTGGATTCGGACGAACCCGGTCTCGGCGTTGACGACGCCGTCTTGGGCCGGTTCGCGGGAACGGCACCCGTTACTTTGCTGACAGATTATATACCAAGTGCCAGAGCATTAAATGGATGTATGACAGCGTCCTGCCGGGTGTGCCGACGTCATCCGCGCCAGCAAATCAATTTCAGTTCGGTCATCTCCTCGATGGCATAACGTGGACCTTCTCTTCCGATTCCGCTCTTTTTGACCCCGCCGTAGGGCATGTGGTCGGCGCGAAAAGTGGGAACATCGTTAATCATGACCCCGCCCACTTCAAGGCGGCGCGCGGCGTCAAAAGCCTTCCCGATATCGCGTGTGCAGACGCCGGCCTGCAACCCGTATTGGCTGGAATTGACTTCGTCAATGGCCGCGGCTAATTCACGATAGCGATGAACGATCACGACAGGGCCGAAGGCTTCTCGGCAACTGATGTCCAGGTCATCGGGCACGTCGGTCAAAACCGTGGGCTCAATCGTGGATCTCTCACGTTTTCCACCCGTCAGGATGTGGGCACCTCTGCGCACGGCTTCGCTGGTCCATCGCTCCACTCTCTCTGCTTCGCTAACGGTAATAAGAGACGAGATGTCCGTCGCCTCCTCGAGCGGCGAACCGATTTTTAGCGCTTTGGCCCCCGCTACCAGGCGCTCTGTGAATAGGTCCGCGATCCGCTCTTGCACGTAAATATGCTGCACGGAGATACAAATCTGCCCGGAGTGGGAGAAACTTCCGGTAACGCAGCGGGGAACGATCATGTCAAGGTCGGCATCCGGCTCGATGATGACGGCCGAGTTCGCGCCCAGTTCCAGCGTCACACGGCGCAAACCGGCGCTCGCCCGAATCGCCTCGCCCACGGGCACACTGCCGGTGAAGGTCACCATCGCCAAGCGAGGGTCGGAGGCAATCTGACTACCCACTCGCCGTCCCCCGCCGGTCACAACGTTGTAGGCTCCCGGAGGGGCACCGGCTTCGGTCACCAAACGGGCCAGGCGCAGGGCGCTGAGAGGAGTATTGGAAGCGGGTTTGTGGACCACACTGTTCCCTGCGGCCAGCGCTGGAGCAACCTTGTGCAAGGCAAGGTTCAACGGCACATTAAAGGGGGTGATGGCTCCAATGGCCCCCAAGGGCTCTCGCACCGTGATGGCATACCGCCCCTTGCCAATGGGCGCGGCCTCCATAGGGACCACTTCGCCGTGCAGACGGCGAGCCTCATCGGCAGACTGCAACAGCGTCTGAAGGGAGCGCTCCACCTCCGCGCGCGCCTCGCGAATGGGTTTTCCGGTCTCCCAGCACACGAGCCGTGAAAACTCGGCAGAATTCCGTTTCAGCCCTTCGCGAATCCTCTCCAAGAGTTCGGCCCGTTCGTATTGGGTCAAGGCTCTCATGGCCTGGCTGGCCTTTAGTGCCGTGGTAATGGCTCGTTCTACGATGGCGGGATCAGCCTCATAAACGGTCGCGACCGGCATGCCGTCGAAAGGAATCTCGATTCTCCGGCTTTGCGCGGCCGTGACGGGTTCCCCGGCGATCCACATGGGGTAGGTCTCTTGCTCAATGGCTACTGACGACATCGGAAGTCTCTCCTCTCATGGCGGATGACGATGGCGTTCCCGTCGAAAGGCAAGGCAGAATGAATCCGGCACTAGGGATAAACGCCACGCGGGGCGTGCTTCCCTTCTCATCGAGAAGCGCTGCGAACGTGGAATCAGGATCGTGACAGGGAGTGAGCCGGCAAGCTCGCACCAAGGCATCCGGAAGTTCGGACATTAGAAAAATCCGGTGTTTTTCAGCCAGACGGGCCAACCAGTAAGCCTTGTGCGCGCCGATCTGAAACTGTTTGCGGAGTTCTCTTTCCATCTCGACCGCTGTCTTGAACTTACTGGCCCACTCCTCGCAGGCACGACTGCCCGAGCCTTCCGAACATTCGGCAAAGTAAAGCAACGCCCCATTTTCCCCCAGCGCCCGGCAGGCGTTCTCCATTCCTTTGTGGGCTTGTCGCAGGTCGATGTCCAAAGGGAACCCACCGGCGCTGGCGATGACCACGTCGAAGGGCTGGTCGAATTCCGCCCGGAAGACTTCGTCGACAAATTGGCAACCCGCCTGGTGCGCCAAGTCGTAATGGCCAGCGACTGCCTTAAGCAGCCGGCCGCCGGAGCTCAAGATGACATTCAAAAGAAAGTCCGGAGGGGCTAGCCGGCAGGCCTCCATGAGGTCCTCGTGCGCAGGATTACCCCCCAGCCGGCCAGCTTCGCAGTGCGGATCGAGAATCAGACTATGGTTGCGTGTAATGGTCTCTTGTCCGGCCACACCGGGTACCAAGCTCTTTCGGCCCCCGCTATAACCGGCGATGAGGTGAAAAATAATCTCGCCCGTCAGGATCACTCGGTCGGCCTCGAACACGCGCCGGTTGATCCACACTGGAGTTCCACGTGACGTCGTGCCGATCATAACCAACTTGCCGGGGTCATAGGCGTCGTGGTCATACAGGCGCAATCGGCGGGCGATCTCCGGACCCAAAATCTCTTCCTGCTCTTTTTGGCTGTGCGCGCGGTGCGTGCCCGTGGCGAATACCACAAATACGTCACGATCGGCAACACCGGCAGCCGCCAGTTCTGCCAGCAAGAGAGGCAACATCCAGTCGGAGTGAACGAGCCTCGTCACGTCATTGACAATGATTGCGACCTGTTCGCCCGGCTGGACGATTTCTCGCAGGCGGGGTGTTCCGATGGGGTGAAGCAGTGCCTGGGCAATCGCGGCCTGGGGATGGGCGGCAGCTTCCTCAACGCGCGCAGACAAGACTTGTGGATGCACGCCAGAGGGCAAGTTCAGAACCCGCTGATTTCGCCCGTAGGGGACGCTTAACGTCATAAGTACAGCACCGCCGACCTTTCTTGGTAATATATCACATATCAGAAGAAACCTCAGGCCGCGTCACCATTCGGCGATTGGTTCTCTTTCCGTCCGGCAATTGAACACGCCTCAATACAGTGTGGGATTCACAGGTCGCGCCGTGGCCTGATCCGAATAGATCACGCAATCGGGATGCCCTTGCAGCAGGGTACTGGGATAATCCACCGTCACGTCTCCCAGCAGGGTGACGCGAAATACCGCCCGGTGGCGCTCTCCACCCGCGAGGAAAAGTCTGATCCGTCGCGAAGCGAGAATGTCGCGCATACCAAGCGTAACAGCCATTGGAGGGATCGAGGCCGTGCTTCCCCCGGCACAATGAATGCTCTGCACGACCAGAGAATCGTCCCCAAGAGAAACCACGCGCGTCAGGGATTCTCGCAACTGATCCACCGTGATCTTGTACCAGCGGGACAGGGGCGGTTCGTTGAACGCCACATGCCCATGGAATCCAATGCCGCCAAAGCAAGTGTCGACGCCCCCCGCGGCTCTGATTTGTTCGCTGATCTCATCTGGGGCGAACGGATGGGGAAAGTGGATGTGCTCAGGCGCAGGACGCAGCCGCACGTCCAGCTTGTCAAACACCTGCCTCCGCATGAATCCCTCGAAGCTCAGCGCGTGAGAGACAGGCAGGGGACGCCCCTGCCAGTCTAGGAACTCGTCCATTTGAAAAGTGTGAACATTCTTCCAGGTTATGCCTTCTCGATTGCAAATATCGGTCAAGCGAAAATACTGGCGGACGGGCCCCACGGGGAGAATCCAGCGTGTGGTTCGCCCGTGCCGATTATTCTCGCGAATTTCATCTGCCATGGAGCGCGCAAAGAAATCAAATAGTCGATCAAGGTCGGGAAAAACCTCAAACCCCACCTTCGCGGCGTGCTTTAGCTCGTCGATCGGCAGACGGAGCAAGCGCTCTAATTCCATAGGCGATCCTTGGGAACGCGAATCAAGAAGGCAAGAGTTCCCGCCAGCAACATGCACCCGGAGAGAAATGCCATTCCGACCTGGTAATGCCCCGTGGCCGTCCTGAGGTATCCGAACACAGCGGGACCGGCAAATCCTCCCAGATTGCCCCAGGCAATCAGGCCGACCGCCGCGGCCGTCGCGGATTTGCCGAGAAAAGTCGTGGGCAGCACCCAAAAGGATGGCTGGTAGGCTTGGCACGTAAACCCAGCGAGGCAGAAGAGCGTAATGACCAGCCCCGCGCGATTCCCCGCTAGAAGGGCGAGACTCAACGAGATGCCCGTCGCCAGAATAGGAACGGCAGTGTGCAAGCGCAACCACCCCGTGCGCTGCACCCAGAGGCCGTTCAGAAGGATACCCGAGGCACTAAACGCGAAAGGCAAGGCAGCGCCTACGGTGCGAATCGCCTTCGGCACGGCCTCCATGCCCGCGGTCACGGAGGGTAGAAAGAATATCAGGGCTTGGTTTCCGCTGATGACCAGGAAGCTCACCACGATCAGGAGCCAAGTCTGTGCATGCCGGATGCCCTCAAGAATGTGGACACGCCGCGCGGCAATTTTCTGGAGTTCTTCCCTCTTCAATTCCTCGGTCAGCCAGCACTTTTCGTCCTCCAGAAGCCACAGGGCGTCCTGCGGCCAGTCCACCAAATAGAGCAGGGTGATGAACCCGAACACAATCGCAGGAGCGCCTTCCAAAATGAAAACCCACCGCCAGCCGCTCAGGAATAGCCAATGAACGTGATCGAGCACCCATTGCGACACCGGAACTCCGATAGCGACGGCGATCGGCTGCGTGACTATGAAAAACGCCAGTGCACGTGTGCGATCCTCCCGTCGATACCAATGCGAAAAATAGACGACCACCCCGGGGAAAAAGCCTGCCTCCGCGACGCCTAGCAGAAATCGCAACAAGTAGAACTGCCTATGGGGGTTGAACACTCCCGGCAGGGGCGCGCCGAGAAACCCCATTAACATCGCAACCAATCCCCACACGATCATAATGGTTGCAAGCCACTTTCGCGCGCTCCACCGCTCGACCAGCAGGCTTCCGGGAATGCTGGTCAGGACAAATCCGAGGAAGCAGATGCCCGCACCGAATCCGATCGCCGCATCGGTGAAGTTCAGGTCTTTTTGCATTTGGAGCTTGGCAACACCCAGGTTGGCGCGGTCAAGATAAGCCAACAAGTAGGCGAACATCAGGAAAGGGATCAGGCGGCGCGACACGCGGCGGCGCCCTCGCGACGCGATTTCCTCGGAAAGCCTCGGCCCGCCCGGTTGTGACAAAGTGAAGGCAGCAGACTGAAATTTGGGCATCACCCATATTGATACCATGTCCCGGCTCTTCAGGGGAGGAATAGTGCAATGTCATATATCAGATTTCTCTTCTGGCGGCCTAAACCGGAGCTGAGCTTCTTTGCCTCTGGGGCGTAAAGGAGGCTTTGGCCAGCCGCCAAGCGTCGCCGGGCAATTCCATGGCGTCTGGGGTGAATCCGATCACGTTGGCGACAGCTACATTTTTGCTCGCGAGGCTCTGGCGGTGCCTGTCCCCAGCCCCTTCGTCGCGCTCGGATTGGAAAAAGCGGACTTGGTGAAGTACGGCATTCAAGGCCTCCCGGCAATGACGACGCAAGAAGTGGACCACTCGGAGGGTGCGCGCGACGCGCACGCGACAATCGCCGTTGAGTTGGATCACGGTCTTTGGACGGCATATACCAGCTTTAGTAGTGGCGATGAGAATATAATAGATGTCCGGGAACGCTCTCGCGAACGTGATTGAGGTAAGGAAGTCAAACGAAGCCATTCCCCACTGGCAGAATCCAATCCCGTCATCGGGGTCGACCAGAATGGCTGGGTGTGGGTCGCCTGGAGCCTGCAAAAGAATGCGCAGGAGTGGCCGCTGGTCGCGGCTCACTACGATGGCAAGCAATGGTCCGCGGATGAAGTGATTGTTGCAGGCAGGAACTATCTCCCGGCACTGGCGCGCAACAAAAGGTCGGGGGAGCTCTGGCTGGCATGGGAAGACTGGAGCACTGGAACCAGTCAGGTTCGCAGCGCCAAATGGAGCGGGAAGGAATGGTCGAGCTTCCAGGCAGCGCCCGCCGATTTGCTCCCACAGCAACATCCAACCCTGGCATCCGGCGAAGACGGTGCGATCTGGCTCGCGTACGACATGGTGGAAAACGATAAATATGACGTCCGCCTGGCCAACTGGCAGGACGGTACATGGAAGGCGGTGAATCCTCCCCCGGCTATCGAGGGACACCGCCGAAAGCCAGCCATTGACGTGGATCATGAGGGAAGGGTTTGGCTGCTATCGGAAACCTTGGTGCAGGAGCCCGTTCAGGATCGGCGTGCCTTCTACGGGATCGCGCAGTACTTCAACGTTCGCCCACCGTCCCGGGCCATGCTGGTCTGGAGCCATGATCGCTGGAAGGCGATTTCACCCGGTCCGCTGACCTCAAGCGAAGAACCGAGCCTCCACATCGATCACAACGGAACCGTGTGGATCATCACGCGTGAGATATCCCTTGATCAGCATGGTTATTCTGCGGTCGGCGTGCGGTATCGCGGCGATCATTGGTTCACAAGCTCATTGCAAGGTCCAGCCTGGTCGCCGGAGAGCGCCAACCGCGAGTTCGTAGTGGGAGGCCAGGACATCACCAGCGACAAGGAAAGACTGAGCTTCGCCGAGGATGGGGACTTCATCTATCTGGCTCAGACTCGTTCCCATCGGCGTCTGGTGATGCAGCCGGCGTTCACTTTCACGGATGCGCCTGTCGATACCGCCATGACGTCCTTTCCACTCGAGTCCAAAACTTACGTGGAGGCAGACGCCGTCGATTTCGACACCACGCTCAATGGAACGAGTTCGCCGGAAGTGACGCCCCTTCCGCACTCGGATCCGTCGGCAGGGCGCCAGGAAGTCACGGTGGATGGGCAAGACCTCGGAGTGTACTACGGCGACTTGCATCATCACACAGAGTTCTCACGCGATCCGGGCCTCTACAACGACGATGGGGACAGTAATTATCGGTATTGGAGGGACATCCGAAAGCTCGACTTCACCGGCCTCACCGACCACGTGGAGCATCTCAGCGACTATGACTGGTATCGCATGCGCCGCACCGCCGCGTTTTATAACGTTGATGATCGCTTCGCTGCGTTTGTGGGCTTCGAGTGGTCGTCGGAGTTTTACCGCAATGGCAATTTTCAATGGGGGCATCACAACGTCATCTACCGCACGGACGGCCCCGAGGTTCATTATTACAGCGCCAGCCTGCCGGGAAGCAACACGCCGGGACTGCTGACCCAGCATCTGAGCGATGACATCGCGCAGGCGTCGAAGCAGGGAATCGAAACCGGAGCGATCGTGATTCCGCACGACCCGAACCGGTGGGTGCAGCCCCTGAATTGGAGTTGGTATAACCCTCATTGGCTTCGGCTCATTGAACTCGTGCAATCGCGGGGCTCCCACGAAATGCTGGGCGGCCCGCAGCACTTTCCCTTGGTTAATGATTTGAACCTCGTCATTGGCCACTCCGTGCAGGACGGGCTGGCGCACAATTTCCAGTGGGGCTTCATCGGCAGCGGCGACCATTTTGGGCGGCCGATCGCAGGGGTGTTTGCGCCCGCGGGTGAACGCCGCGCGATTTTTGACGCGAAGTTTGCCCGTCGCACGTTCGCAACGACCGGCGCCCGCATGGTCGTCAGCCTTTCCGTGAACGGGCATTTTATGGGAACCGCCTGGAAGGGCAATGAAACCGAACACACTCTCGACGTTTACGCCCGGGGCACCAAGCCGATCATGGAGGTGGTCATCTGGAAGGATAGCCGCATTATCTATCGCTGGTCGCCACCGGGCGCGGGCTTGGAACCCAATGCGGGCGCATACCCTTCTTCACTCACTTTCCGACCGGAGCGAGAATTCACGTTGCACTTCAAAGATCCCTCGGCACCGTACTTCCGAGAGAACTGGTGGTACGTGCGAGTCACCCAGCAAGACGGCGAGATCGCCTGGTCGAGTCCCGTCTGGTTCGTCTACGAACCGATCGGCCCGCGGGTGATCGCGGATGCCGGCGGCAGGCAGGCGATTTACATCATGCCCCAGTTCGCGGTCCCCGTGCCGATTCTGATGCGCAACCAGAAGGAGCAGGTGGTGAAGGGGCAACTTAAGTTGCTGAATATTCCCGCGGGCTGGAAGCTCGATCCCGACGGACCAATTGACTTTACCCTGCCGCCGCATAGCTGGACCACTTACGTCTGGAATATCCATGCATCGGAGGAATCCGTTAAAGAGCTGAAAGCCATACCTGCGGAGCTTCAGGTCACGTACGCTGATGGAAGCCAGGAAGTGAAACCGCTGGCGGTGATTCAGAGCCCCAAAGTCTTAGACACCCACTATCAGCTTAGTGAATTGAATGACGCACTCTACCTGCAGCAGGACGTGGACACCCTCAACGCCTGGCTAAAAGTCATGGCGAAGCGATGGGGAATGACTCAATAGGTATTTCATGGTGGCCTCGCCCAAGGCAGATGGGTGACATGGGCTCTCAATCGAGAACCATGAACCAATTTCCCTCAAGGGTTAAACCCCCAGTTTCTCCGCGGCTAGTTCAGTGCCGGCGACGCGCGCGCGGATCTTTTCAAATGCTGTGTCTCGAGCAGTTGAGGTGTCATCGCCGAATGGACTGAATCCGCAGTCATCGGTGGTGCCGAGCCGGTCGAGGGGGATGCACTCCGCGGCCTCCAGCACCCGATCGCACACTTGCTGCACGGTTTCAATCTGGGGATCGATGGGGTCTGTGACGCCAATGAAAATGGTTTGGCCCTGACGGCTGTGTTCCTGGATCAAACGAAGTACGCGACAGCGGTCTTTTTCGCTCGCCAACTGGAGATAGAAGCTTCCGGCATTGAGGTTAAAGAAGGCTGGCAACAATCCTGCGTAGTCCACGTCGGCACTGTGGGTGGCGTCCTGATCGCCTCCCGGGCAGGTATGCACGCCCACCTTCTGCCGTTCCACCGCAGAAAAGTGGCTCAGAACTTGGTTGTTGAGTCCAATGAACTGCTCGAGCAGTTTGCCGGAAGGATCGAGTTTCAGCGACAGCCGCGCTTCCGTGAAGTCGATTTGCACCTTGTAGGCGCCGTTCTCCAAGCACGCTCGGATATCTTTTACGGCCTCCCCAATCAAGTCGTCCGTGAATTGTTCTCGGGTGTAGCCGTCGAGGTCCTCAGCAGGATAGAGCAGGCTCAAAAGGGATGCGGAAATGACGGCCTGTTTGACCGGGAGTTTCGTAGATTGGTGCGCCGCCGTCAGGTAGGAAGCGGCAAATGTTTTGTAGTGGAAGGGTCCGGAAGCGAGCCTCGGCAGTCGGCGTGTATGGCCATCCGCAAAAGGTACGACGATGCCGTCCGGCGCCAGATTCTCAAGTCCGTGAATCGGGTAAGTAGCGAAGCTGGGTTTGGCCTGCTCGCCGTCCGTAATCACCTGCGAGCCCGTCGCTTCGAAACGCTGGATGGTGTCGCGCAGGGCTGCCTCGTAAAAGAAATCGAGCCTTTCTTGTGTTATTCGCCCCGCCTGGAACTCCCCCATCGCTTCGAGGAGTTGCGGCGGGCGAGGAACGCTACCAATGGGCTCAGTTGGAATCGGCATCGGCAAAATCCTCCGGGTGGGTGTATGCAGTCATTACGGTTCTCTTCCCACTCCCAGCGCGTCGGCAACGCGGTTGATGTAGTTGAACCAGGACGCAATCAGCGTGATCTGCAAAATTGCTCGGTCATCAAAGCCGTTCTCTCGCAGGCGATCATGATCGGCTGGGCTGACCTTGGTGGCGTCTTTGGTCAGCTTGACGACATACTCCACCATCACGCGTTCCGGATCGCTAAGGGGGGCCCTGGTATAGTCTGTCTCCAGGGCCGCGACCATTTCATTATCCAGTGTCACTCGACGCAGAAACTCTGCGTGCGCCGTGATTCAATAAACGCACCGATTGGTGACGGAGACCATCGTCGCGATCATTTCATGCTGTCGGCGCGTCAAAGGCAGGTCTGGCGACATCAGCACACCAAACGTGGAAAAGGCGTGCTTCAAGGCGTCGGGAATCAGGCTGTGCGAGGAGACAATGCCTCCATCCTTTTCCGATTTCCGCGCCTCGGTGGGCGTGGCGTATTCAATGGGGTACAACCCCATCTGCACTTCCATCGCCTGGCGGAGCTTTTCATCCGCCTCTGACATCTGAACGGTCCGAATCCAAGTCATGTGAGCCCTCCGATTGAAAGTTCGATTCAATCACTGTTCATGCGCGCGGCACAAGAGTGTGCGCAAGCCCATCACCGATGAATATATCCATTGTTTGCCGTGCCTTTGCCGAACTTGCGATGCGCCTCGTTTGACATGGGATGTACGCCCGTCGCATCGATCCAGCGATTGTAAAAGTTGAACAACGCACAAACCGACACGGCAAAGTAGATGGCTTCGTCGCTCCACCCCACCGCATAGAGCGGCTGCATGTCGGCAGCGGTAATACTCGCTGCGTTGAGGTTCACCTTGTCGACGAAGCGCAGCACCGCCTTTTCCTTTTCGGTCAAGGCCGAGTTCTCCAAATCCTGCAAGGCGCTGGCTACCAGTTCTTCGCTCCCCAGCAATTCCGCCGCAACTGCGGCGTGGTACTTCATTCAGAACAGGCAATGATTACCTGCCGAGGTTCGCGCCGCAATCAGCTCGCGAAACCCTTCCGTCAACGGCGCTGCGCCGCGCATCAGTTCGCGCGTGAATCGAGTCAGGTGCGCCGTGGCTTCCGGCTGGTAGGCGAACAGGTGCAGAATCTGCGGGTACTCCTCGCCCTTTGCCTGCAGCATACGAATGGTATCGGCCTGGAAGCTCGGCTTGGGATTCGCCTCCACCTCCGGCAAAAACATCGGCTTCATTTTGGGTTCCATGTAAGCACGTGCACTTTACGAAAGTTTGTAGATGACGAAAATGGCCGCGTCATCTGGCTGCGGCGTCATTTTCGGGCACGTCGCTCACCGCGACCGGCTCACGCTTCAGGTTCACGTGACCTTTCTCACCCACCACTGCTCCCCGCGACCGGTAGAAATCCTGGTTGCGCGGCTGCCAAGTGGCAAGGCCATCGACGTAACGGTTGTACATGCAAAAGGCGGCGGCGATCAACACCGTGTCGTGAATCTCGAGGTCGCTTGCACCGCGCTCCCGCGCCCGTTCAATGTCTTCGCGCGTAACCTGTTTCCCACCCTTCCACACCTTCCCCGCAATGGCCAGCAGCGCCTTGAGCTTGTCGGAGATGGCCGCCGCCAGATAGTTCTGTTTCACCTCCAGGACCAACTTCTCGTTACCGTGTAAGTGATGCGCAGCGATAGCCCCGTGGATGTTCTGACAATAGTAGCAGTCATTGAGAGAGGAGACGTAAGTGGCAATCAGCTCGCGCTCGCCGGGGGTCAGCGTGCTTGGGAGGTGGAGCAATGCGTGAGCGAGTTCGTTCAATGGTTTCGCGGTCTCGGGCCGATAAGCCATCAAGCTGCTGATTCCCGGAAATCCTTCGGGCAATGTAATGTGGGCCATCCCTAATTTCTCCTTCCGCTTGACTCAAAGCGCTCATTGCGCTCAGGTCGAAATGCGGGAAAGCTGATAGCGCGGCAGGAAAAGCATCAATACCGCGCCGCCGACGCACAAGCAGCCAAAAACGTTAAGCGTAGACGCGTAGGACCCAGTGTGGTCGAACACGCGTCCCATCAGCACCGGTCCCAGGCCTCCTGCGATGGCATAAAAGGTCCAGGTCAGTCCATACAAAGTTGAAAACGACTTCAGGCCGAAATAGCGAGTCAGAAGGTAAGGAGTTGTGTTGGAGGTGCCACCCGCCCCCACGCCCAGCAACGCGGCCGAAAGGCATCCCACACTGAATGATTCAAGATGCGCCAGCAGAAAGATGCCGCACGAACCCACACAGAGCAGCACGAAGGCCACCCTTGGCCCCTGATAACGATCCAGCAGCCAGCCCGTGAGCAAGCGACCCAGGACGCTCGCCACCCCCAGCACGGAAACGGTCATCGCGGCGCGTTCCAGCGGCACGCCGCGATCCGTCAGTAACGGCACTTGATGCGTCATCGCGCCGTTCACACTGATGGACGAAAGGAACAGCATGGTGACGATGATCCAGAATTGATAGGAAGCCAGCCCGGCCTGCCACGTAGAGCCGGCAGATTCGACGGCAGTCGTCTCCGCATTCCGCTCCTCCCGCGCGCGGCCGTAGACGATGGCGGGAGGGAGGCCAATCACCAGCACCAGCCCGCCAAGAGCTAAATAAGCCATCCGCCAACCCGCGTGTACGATCGCGCTCTGGGCGATCAGGGGAAACACCATCAGTCCCAATCCGTCGCCCGCCAGCACGATCCCCAGCGCCCGGCCACGATACCTGTGGAACCATGTGGAGATGGCTTGAGTGAATCCAATCTGGCTGATGTTGCCGACGGCTCCAATCACGAGACAGGTAGCGTAAAACTGCCAAATCGCGATCCGTAGCAGCGCCATGGCTCCCAACGCCACTCCGAATGCCGCCATGCAACCCAGCAACAAACGGCGCAGTCCGAAACGGTCCATCCACCTTCCGGCCAGTGGAGAGAAAACCGCTGCGGCGAGCGCACTCAGGGCGAATCCCTGCGAGATCGCCTCGCGGTTCCAGCCAAACTGATGGGAGAGCGGTTTGACGAAAAGGCCAAACGTGTAAGCGTAAACCGAGAAGCCAACCATGATGCCGAGGTTGGCGGCCAGCACGACACGCCATCCGTAGTAACGCGGATCCTTTTCATCGAGGGACTGAGCGGCGCCCGGGATCTCGCCCGTTCCAACTCCGTCGCCCCCGGCAACTTCGAGATCCAGAGGAATAGCGACGTTCGCCGTGCCGCCATCCCCTCCGCCTGCCATCGGTTCAATGAGTTTGGCCAAAGAGCCTCTCTGCGACCTAGAACAGGAATTTCAACGCGAACTGGATTTGCCGCGGTGCCTGCGCGCTTTCCACTGCTCCAAACGTCGGCGAGCTGATGTCGTTATTCGGCAGTCCAAAGTTCACGCGATTGAACAGATTGAAAAACTCCGCCCGGAATTCAAGCGTTTTGGATTCGGTGAAGCGGATATTCTTAAACACGGAAAAGTCGTACTGACCCATTCCGTCCATCTGGGTTACGTTACGTCCGGCGTTTCCAAACTGCCCCGCCTGAGTCGCCGGATTGAGTCGCCGGAAAGCATTAATGTCAAACCACTCCTGCGCCGTCTTGGGACCATTGTTGGGGTTGGCGATCAGGTCGGGCCGATTGGCCGAAAAGCCGGAAACTTCCTGTGCGCCGCCTACCAAAGCTACATCTGTGGAGTCATAGACCGTAAAGGGTGTGCCCGTGGATACCGTCAGGATGCCATTCAGTTGCCAGCCATTCACGGCTTGGCGAATCCACATCGACGCGCCGTGTACGGAAGGCAGAGCCCACTCGTAGCTGAATACGAATCGATGACGCTGGTCGAACAGGGAGCGTCCGTATTCGGCATTCAGATCAAAAGGATTCTGCGCCAGGTCGTTTTCGCCTGCCACGTCCTGCGACGAGCCGCCCGTCATGTTGAACGAGGAGTTGTCATCCAGGCTCTTGGAATAAACGTACGATGCAAGGAACGACACTCCATGTCCCACCGTTTTGCGCAGGCTTGCCTGCAAGCCGTTGTAATCGGAATTTACGAGACCGGCCAGGTAAGCTTCTGAGGTATAGAGGCAGTCGGACTCTGGTTGATTCAACGAGCATCCTGAATGCAGCCGGCGCTGGTCGACGTTGTTTTCCGTGGAACACGGCCCAGCACCGCAGGTGCCCGGAACGTAGACCGCAGGATCGGCTTCAATGAAGCGCGGTAGCTTGGTGCCCTTCGTACCCACGTACGCCAGTTCCGCGAGCCAACCATTCCCAAAAGAGCGCTGTACCGTGAGGTTCCAATCCTGCGCGTACGGCATGCGCAGGTGCGGGTCGAGCGCGTCAAACAGCTCCGGGGAGTTGTATCCGGGGGCTAACGCGTTGATGCCCGCCGTAGGATCGGAGTAGTTCGGCTGGCCAATTTGAATGATCTTGAACCAAGGCGGCGAGGAGATGATGTCCTGAAGGGGTCCGCCCTGGCCGTTGTAAAGCGGATCGTAGAAGATTCCATAAGCGCTGCGAATCACCCATTTGCCGCTTCCGGTGGGGTCCCAGGCAAGACCCAGGCGCGGGGAGAAGCCGTGGTAGTCCGTGGGCACCAGGCCGCCGGGAACGCCGGGGTCACCCGGGTAGAGCAAGCCTACCGGCGCGTTCGGAGTCACCACTGACTGGCGGCCGGGAACCCAAAGCATTTGCTGATTGTGGATCTCGGTAAAGGGCGATTGAAGCTCGTAGCGCACACCAACGTTAATGGTCAGGCGCGTGGTCGGCTTGTAGCTATCCTGTGCATAGCCGTTCGTGCTGTTGCCCCGTAGACCCCTGGGAAGATAACCGCCGCCCTGGAGGAACACGACCGGAGCGCCTTCAAGGAAGCTGGCGAACGTGTTGCTGACCGGGAATGTAGCGAAAACAAAGTAGCCGTTGGAAGCAATTCCCTGGACCGCATTGATCTGGTCGTGGCGGATGCCGCCGCCAAACTGGAATTGATGTCGGCCGCGCACCCAAGTGAGCGAATCCATTCCCGCCCAGGTGTTTTGATAGGTGTCGCGCGGACCGGTCAAAGGATCGCCGATGTTGGCATAACCCGGAATGTCGACATAGGGTAAGCCGTTCTGTGAGGCTAGCGTTGTCGGGAATTGGAATCCCACAGAATCCGGGGAAGTGTGGTTCAGGCCCTGCACATCCAGGAATTTGTGCCGCAGGAAAGAAAACCTTGCGATGTTCACCAGTCCCGGCGAAAACGTGCGCGTTTCTTCGATCACGATATTCTGGGCGCGATCGTTTTCCTGTACCGGGAAGCCCGGCACCGTGGCGCCTGAAACCGCAATGGGATTTAGTTGTGAGCCGTTCGCGTAGTTGTAGCGCACAAAAATCGAGTCATGCGAAGAAATCGAGTGGTCAACGCGCACGCCGAACTGGTCGCGGCTGGCGTTCAGGTTCTGCGTCGTGGTGAAGAGATTGGTTCCCACATTCGGCAATGGGAAATAGCTGAGCAGATTTTGCGAGATGGAATTGATCGTGGGCAGGGTATTGTTGGGAAATTGCTGGCCGGTGGTTTCATCGACCAACGGAAGAACCTGTCCGCTGGACGGATCGACGGTTTGGGAAAAGTTCCCTTGCCGCTCGAGCGCGGAAGGTACCGTAGACGTGAAGGTCTCGCCCTGCAGGTTGCGGAAGCCTTCGTAGTAGCCGAAAAAGAATGTCTTATCGTGGCGAATCGGGCCGCCGAGCGTGCCGCCGAATTGGTTTTGCCGCAGCGGCTCGACATTCTGAGAGAAGAAGTTGCGCGCATCGAGCACGTCATTGCGCAAAAAGTCATACACATCGCCGTGCAACTGGTTTGAGCCCGCCCGTGTGGCGATGTTGGTGGTTGAGCCCGCGCTGTGGCCGAACTCGGCAGACGCAGTATTGGTCAGAATGCGAAACTCGCCGATCGCATCAATGGGCGGCTCCAGTACGAAGCCGCCGTAAACCATGTCGAAGTTCTCCACTCCATCGATCAGAAACTGATTTGACTCCGGGCGCAGTCCGTTGACCGCGTATGCCTGCATGGCGCGCAACGGTCCGCCCGCCGCCTGCAAACCGGCAGTGACGGGCGCAACGCCCGGCTGCAGCAGGCCCAATTGAGTAAAGTTGCGGCCGTTCAGCGGCAAGTCGAGAATGTCGCGCTGCTGCACCGTTTCGCCAAGGTCGCTGGTCGTCGCCATTTGCACCACGTCGGCGGTGACCACCACCTCTTCCTGAGTCGAGCCGACCCTCAGTTGCATCGGCACCGTGGCCACCTGGTTAACGCTCAGCGTGATGCCCTCCTGCACGTACTTTTCAAATCCGTTAGCCGTCGCTCGCAATCGGTAGTGGCCCACCGGCAGCAGCACCAGCAAATAAGCACCCTGATCGTTAGTCGTCGCCGTACGGCTTAATCCGGTTTCAATTTCAACTGCGGTGACCTGCGCCCCGGCAATCGCACCTCCCGTCGGGTCGGTCACCACGCCGCGAATACTGCCGGTTACTTCCTGTGCCCAGGCACCGCACGCGCAAAGCAATAAACATGCGGCCATGAGGCCGCTCCAACACAACACCATTGACAGTCGAATATTCATTCACTCTCCAGGTTTTCAAATATTGATTGGGGAGATGTTCTCTTCGGAAAGGCACACCACCGCGGTCACGTGAGCCTGTAATCCCCGGCCCTCGTTGACGGTCCTAATCAGCTCGCCACCGCGCGTGCTGTCCGCACACACGTGCACGCCGGCGTCGTCCCAACCGTCACCACGCGCAAGTTCCTGCGGCACACGAGCAAATGTGGGTCTGCCCCTGTTACAATCACGTTTATAGACGTGGCAATACCATGCGTCAATAGTCAGAAGTGGCTATATCAACTGATATAAAACACTAGGTCCATGGGCGCGTTAGGTTAGAAACGCATGGGAACCATGATCGATGGCAGAGATTTCTATGAAATGACGCGCGTTAGAGCAGGTGCTGGACCCTAGAACCGGGAGCATTGGGCGGGTGGCAGATCGCTGAAGATGAATGACACTACCATTGATGAGGCGAGCGGCGCGCCGTCGAAGTTCGCCGGGCGAAATCTCCATTCGCGCACGCTGCGCTCCGCTTCGTGGGCAAGTGGCCTTATACCGTCGATCACTTCAACTGCACTTACGCTTCCCGTAGGGTCGACGACCACTTGCAGTGTGACGGTGCCGAAGGCGACATCTGCCGCTGGGTTCCTCGCCGGCGCAGTGGCGGTAATCCTGATGGGCTCGTAGGGCAACGTCGTCTTTCGCGTAGGAGGCCGATGGTCGGGTTCGGGAGGTGATGGCAGCGACAGGTTAAGGGAGAATGCCGCAAGGACCGATGCGGCCACGCGCTCCCCATTGAGCTTCGCAGGCTCGAACTTCCACTGACGCACGCTGCGCTCGGCTTCTTCAGTGAGTTTGGGCAGGCCGCGGACTACCTGGATGGTTCCAAGTTCCCCTGTCCTTTCCACCATCACCAGTAGAATGACGGTGCCTGAGGCGGTGCTACCGTTTGGATACAATGTAGCGGCGGTGCTGACAACTCGGACCGGCTCAAAATGGCGCACAGCTGTCGCCGCGCCGGCCCATGGGCAAGCGACGACCAGGGCTATGCCAGCGGCAACAACGGCGCACCTAAGTCTTATCATGCTCACTCTCTTCGGCCGCACTGAGCCGGCCGCTTTCGGCTTGTCGTTATCAAACTGTGGTAGCGGCCAGCCACTGCGCTCGCGGGCTAGAACGTCAAGCGCGCGCTGAATTGGGCTTCGCGGCTCGCGTGCATCGTCATGGTGATGGTGCCAAACTGCGGCTCATTCACAAAGCGATTGGGAGTGCCGTAGTCGGCGTTGTTAAAGGCGTTGAACATTTCCGCGCGCATCTGCATGTGCAGCGATTCGGTCAGGTGAAACTCGCGCGACAGGGCGACATCGGCATTTTGCAACCCTGGGCCGGTGACGGTGTTGCGCCCTGCGTTGCCGAAGGTATAGGGCGCCGGTGCGGCAAAGGCTGCGGTATTAAACCACCTCTCCGCCTTATGGGTGCCGGACGGAAACACCGCTTGGCCTAAGTAATTCGCGCGGATGGGATTCTCGCCCACGGTAGTCCCCGAGTTCGCCGTGTCGCCAAACACCGAAATGGTGAAAGGCATTCCCGTCTGCGCCTGATAGGCCGTCGCCAACTCCCAGTGGGAAGTGAGCCGGCTCATCCACCGCTCGCGATTCAGCCCAGGGATGTTGTAAACGAAGGTGGCGACGTAGCGAAGGCGAACGTCGCAGGCCAGCCCTTTCTCCGCGTCGAGATCGGAATCGTTTTGGGGGATGGCGGATTCATCCATGGGGGAGCGGAAGTCCGGCGCATTGGTGATGCTCCTGCCCCACGTCACGTTACTCAGAAAAGTGAGTCCGTGGGAGAAGCGGTGGCGAACGTCGACCCAGCCGGCGTCGTACCAACTACGAGCCGAGTCTTCCAGCATATTGATGGTGGAAACAGGCTGATTCAGGCAGGAAACGGTGAAGCCGCTGGGAAGGACATTGGCGCCGGGGATTACGGTTCCAGGAAGAAAATTGATGAACTTGGTCGGCCGGCGAGGCTGGAGGAGGCCCGGTCCGGGAGGCGGATTGTTGATCAAGTGCGCGCGCTGGAGGTGGTACCCGCCATTGCCCTGATATCCGATCTCCACCACCGTGTTGGGGGTAAGCGACTTTTGCAGCGAATAGCTCCATTGCTGGATGTATTGCGAGGGGCTATGTGGGTAAAAGCCTGTAAAGCTGGTCACGGTCTTGCCCAAGACCGGGGAGGGAAAATTGAAGCCTGTCAGGCTGGGGGTGTACGGATCACTCTGCTGGGTTAGGGGAAACTCAAACGGCACGTTGTGGCGCTGATTGCACCAGGTATTCATATCGATGGGAGTAAAGAAAATGCCGTAACTGGCGCGCATGACGAAGGGAAACTTTCCCTGGAAAGCATGCGTGAGGCCCACGCGGGGAGCAAGCTTGACCTTCGGCGTGTAGAGCATCCCCTTGGGCGTGCCTTCTTGTCCCCCGATAAAAATATAAGGGACGCCGCCCTGCCAGGTTAGGTTGCTGCCGGGCTTGTCGGGCCGAATATCGGTAAGCGCGCTCATGTACTCATCGCGCAGACCCAGGTTGATCGTGGTGTTCTGGGTCACACGCCAATCGTCCTGAACGAAGCCGTCGGCATACCACTGGGTAAGTTGCATGTCGGGAACGCCGAGCTGCGCCTGTTTCACGATCGGCAGTCCCAACAAGTAGCTGGCCAGGGCGTTGCCCGTGCCGTCGTTGGTGGCCGTTTGGGTGGTGGCGCCATTGCTGAACTGGTAGTAACCGCGGCTTTGGAAGAAACCCCACATGGGCCAGTCGAAATTCCGCAGGTCGCCGCCCACCTTTAACGAGTGCCGTCCCCATTGCTTGTTCCAGATGTCACCGGCTTGTAGAAGGGTGTCCCAATCGTGCACTGGCGTCCCGATATAGGAATCACCGAACGCGTTGTAACCCTGCACTGTGACGTAAGGCATACCCCATGCGCCTTTTCCGCCAAAACCCAATCCCTGGATGCCCAGTTGGGTGATGTAATCGTCGTTGAAGTTGTCCTGGGAGTAGCGGTGCATGGTAAGGCGCGACATCCCCAACCACGCCACGTTCACCGACGTGGAGGAGATCAGGTGCGTATACCGAAGGGTTGCGTTCTGCGAGAGGTTGTCGTCAAAAGACCCGAAGCCGGGCAAATTCTCCGGACTAAAATCCCGTTCCGCGAGGAAAGAATAGCGCATGAATAGCGCGTCGCCATGGGGCAGGTTCTGGTCGATCCGAAGTGTCCCTTGATTGGAGAAGTTACGGTTGGTTCGAAGGTCCAGATAGTTGTTGGAGTCGGTCCCTGTGCCCACTCCGGGTTGCATACTCATTCCCATGATGCTGCCTTCAGCAAGGTTGGGAAGCGGCACATGCGCGAGTATCCCGGCGGCCACGGAGTTGATGCTGCCGTTGGGAATGGCGTCGTTCGGAAAGGGGTCACGGAGAATGGCAGGATTGGAAGGGCTGGTGGGAAGCGACGGGTTGTAATTGGGATTGGCGTGCGAGGTCGAGGGATCGTAAATGGTCACACCGCTCGCGCTGAAATCCCCCATCTGTTCCATGGCGGTGGGAACCGTCTCAATTTGGGCGAGGCCGTTGCTCAATCGGAAGCCTTCCCAATTGGCAAAGAAGAAGGTGGAATTCTTGCGGATGGGCCCACCTACGGATGCGCCGAATTCATTCTGCGCAAGGTGTGGAATCTTGCTCGGGTCCATGAACGTGCGAGCATCAAAGGTATTGCTTCGGACAAACTCGTAAGCGTCGGCGTGGAATCCGTTACCGCCCGACTTGGTAACAATGTTCACTTGTGCGCCGCTAGCACCGCCGAACTCGGCTGAATAACTTCCGGTCTGCACTTTGAACTCGCGCACGGCATCGGGCGAGGGACTGAAAGAAAGGGTGTTGAAGGTGGGATCCGTGTCGGTGGAACCATCCAGCAGGAAGTAATTAGCGTTTGGTCGCCCGCCTCCCGCGCTCAGGGCCGAGTTCTGTGAGGGCCGCCAATAAAGCGGATTGTATCTTCCCGTTTGCATCCCATATCCCTGGTGAACGGCCGGGGCCATTAGCGCCAGGTCAAGCACATGCCCGCCGTTGAGTGGCAGTTCCTTAGTCAGGGTTGGCTCGATGACCTCTCCCAGGCTGGCATCTGCCGTGCGCAGCATCTCCGCCGCGCCAACCACCTCGACATCCTGCTTCAGCGCGCCGACCTGCATCACGAAGTCGAGACGGAGATATTGGTTCACTTCCAGCGTTAGCGTCCGCACTGAGGAGTCGAATCCCTTCAGCATGGCGGAGAGCTGGTATTGCCCCGGGTTGAGGCTCACAAACTGATAAGCGCCCTCATTGGTGGTTTCCACGTTGCGCGCCAGTCCCGTTTGAATCTCCGTGAGTGCGACCGCCACGCCGGGAAGCGGCAGCCCTTGAGCATCTCTAATGATGCCGTCAATGTGAGCACCGCTGGCTTGGCTGAAAAGTCGAGGCGTATGAAAGCTTACTACCAGGAATGCGGAAAGAATCCAGATGCATCGGCGCGTCATCTCCACTCCTTGGCGAGAAACAAAGGGAACAATTGCCCGCTCGCTCGAATTTTTGGAAGGTTATTCTCAGGGTTCAAACAAAGCAAAAGCTGCGAGAACCCTAAGGTACAGGGAGACTATTGCTGGAAGTTGACTCGACGCAATAATCAGAAGCAACTAAGAAAAGCGAATATTCATAAGGAGGAAACGCCTTTAATGCAGACTGAGACGTTTTGTCCGACTACGCCAGTAACATTATGTCCGTTCGCCGCGCCCGAAGCGCGTGGCGTTCCGCGGAATAACCGCGGTGGATGATGAGGGGTAACGGGATTTAGTCAATTACGGTTTCGATCGTGTTGCCGCTTGCGGGACTTCGGCGCTGACGTTTTCGGGTACGGTGATGCCCGAGGCCTTGCCGGTCACATGAAGTTCTTCGTGTGGTAAGCGGAGAGGCGGGTGGCTTCGTCGGAATCGAATCCCAAGCTTTGCAAGCGGTCGCGGCGGGCGCTGTCCATCTCGCGGTGAAGGGTGGAGACCCGCTGGGCGCCGGTCCGCACCTCGCGAAGTGAAATGCCCCCTCCTGCTAGTATCGTCAGCGCATCAGAAACATAGGGGCTAAGGCCGGAGACGGATGCGAGCATCTGGCTGCGCCGTTCGACTGCGGCAGCCAACGCGGAGCGCCGCTCGGGCTCACGATCAAGCACGTAGCGCAAGTGTTCCATGCCGAAGGCCACGTGCCGCGCCTCGTCGCGGTGCGCAAGTCTTGCCAGCGCCGCGGTCACCGGATCGGGCGCGCGCTCCTCCAAGAACTTCAGCAAGGTGAGAAATGTTCCTTCGCCCATCACGCACAGCAGAAACGCCGCGGTCGTAAAGTCGGGCTCCTCCAGGAGTGTTTGCAGTGAGAGTTGACCACTGACCGCGGACGTTCCAAGTCCCATGCCGCCAGCTTCCGCGCGCCGCGTGAACGCCTCCGCGTGGCGGGCTTCATCGACCACCTGAACGGCAAGCACTTCCACCACTTCGCGGTAGTGCGGGTGAATCCGGGGGATAAAGCGCGCCGGCACGTAGAGCGCCGCAAATTCATTCTCGGTGAGGAACGTCATGATCTGACTGACGGCGGATTCAACTTCGCGAGGAAGTGTCGGAAGCTTGTCCCACGGGATGTCGCGCGCGGCGGACCACTGGTTTGCGACCCCCTGCTTGTAGATACTCGCGAGCTCTTGTGCCCACACGTCGCGCTTCCGGCACAGAGTGAAGGCGAAACTTGGTCCCCCCTGCTCAATCCGCCCGCCGCGGGGCGCCAAGCCCCAGTGCGGATCCGCAGTCTCCGCGATTGTGCTGCCGAGCGCAACGACCGGTGCCGGGCCTGCGACTTTTTCGATTCGGTAGCTATGCGGTCGAGCACTTCCCAAGTACCGATGCCCCTCTTTGCGGCACCACGCTGCCAACCCGTCGGCGAGTTCCGGCGAGTCCGCGCGCACTTCCAGCAGTTCGCCCACCGCCACGCCGGCGAGCGCGCTCCGCAAAAGAACGGGGGCTCCCTCATGGATCGCGAGATCCTCAAGGTCAATCTGCGCTTTGGGAAACTGCTCAGGCATAGAACTTAAACCGTTCCACGGCGCGCTGAAGCTGGGCGTAACCGGTGGTGCGAGCGGGCAGCCATTGCTTCAAACCTTCGAGTTCCATCAGCGCGCGAACTTCCGGGTCTTCAAACGACATGCCAAGCAGAGTTTCAACGAACGGCTCCCAGCGCTCCTTCGGCAGGTCGGATTTGACGGTAAAATTGCAGTGGTCAAAAGGTGGAGTGGAAGCCAGCACCCGCGTCGTGCCGGGGTCGAGCGCGCCTTCATTGATGAAGGCCGCGTAGTTGCCATCCAGCACACACGCGGCGTCCGCTCTTCCGGCTGCCAATGCCCGCGCCGCGTCGCGCTCTCCGCCCACATGATCTCCATGTTTTCCCACCATGACATTGTGATGCAGGACCTGGCAGTCCTCACCGGGGACCACGCCTGCCTCTGCCAACAGCAGGAGTGGAATGAGTGTGGCCTGAGGGGAGTCCGACGCACCAACGGCAATGGTCTTGCCCTTGAGATCTCCGAGACGCTCGATGGCTGAGTTCTTGCGGACCAGAACCTTGGTGGTGAGGTCGCGGTCCGAGTCTCGCATGGCAATGGCGCGACACCCGCCGGAACTATCATGCTGGCTTTTGACCCAGGCGAGGGGGGAATTCCATGCGACGTCGATTTCGCCAGTCAGGTTCGCCTGGACTTGCGCGTCGTAATTCGAGTACAGAACATAGTCGACGGGGGCGCCGTGCTTGGCGAAATAGGGTATGAAGCCCTCCCATATCGTCACGACTTTCGGGTCATAGGCGACGGCCCCCAGCCGTAGCGGACCTGTGGCGGTTCTGACAGCAGCCATAAGTTAAAGTCCTCCTGATTCGCTAGAAAAGCGGAACACCCAGGCATGCCTTGCCCACAAACTCTTTTAGAACGTCCGTGGAAGGAGCCATTACCGACGCCGCTTGAGCGTCGCGAAAGACTCTTTCCAGGCCGCCGCGCCTTCCGTATGCGGCTCCGCCGCCCAAGGTCATGGCACGCGAGGTTATGGCCAGAGCGGCCTCCGCAGCCTTTGCCTTGATGCCGAGGACATCGAGCATCGCTTCCGGGTCACCCGCCGTCGCACGGCGAACGGTCTCGGCGAGATAAGCCCGCGCCGACCGCAGTTCCAGCGCCATCTCCGCAGCCAGGAACTGCACGCGCGGAATGGCTGCCAAAGGAATTCCTCCCGCATGCTCGTACTTCCGGGAAGTGACGTGCGCGGTGGAGAATTGGAACGCTGCCCCGCCAATTCCCAGCGAAACCGCGGCAACGCCAATCTGAAAATTCGGCAGCACGACCTCCAGCATGGTCTGGAAACCGGTTCCTTCCGGTCCCAGCCGGTCTTCTTCATGCAATTCCACACTGTCAAGTTTCATCGGTGCGCTGGCGTTGCCCGCCAGACCCACGCCCTCGAAGGGCTTGCCAACTTCGAGGCCTCGAACCCCAGCCTTCACCAGATAGAGATCGTTTTCCGTCGGTCCCGCAGCGCCCGCCTTTCGCGTGGAGACGACGTAGCTGCCTGCCTCACCGGCGCTGGTCACAAAACTCTTTTGGGAACTCAGGCGCAGCCCCTCACCGTTACGGATGACTTTGCTGACCGGCATATAAAAATGGCCACCCGATCCAGCCTCGCTGAAGGCCAGGGTGGTGAGGTGCTCGCCGCGCGCGATGATGGGCAACAGGCCCTGCTTAAGCGCGTCGCTTCCCTTGGCGGCGATGACTGCGGTCCCGCAATAGTGCATGAGTGTCACCATGGCGGTGGAAGCACAAGCTTGACCGAGGGTTTCCAGCACGTGAGCCGCATCGGATATGCTGCCACCGGCGCCTCCGTATGCGGTGGGAACGGTCAGTCCCAAAAGGCCCGCTCGGCCCAGTTCCTGAATGTTCTCGCGCGGAAAGCTGCGCGAGCGGTCAACTTCGTCAGCACGTGGGCCAAATACTTCCTTCGCCAATCGCTCGTTCTCCGCAAGCAATTCTCGGACACTCGTCATGCGATGACCTCCGTCAATTTCCAATGACCCCGTCGTCAGATGTTCTGCTACAGGCGAATCGAAACCAGGAGCCAACAACTGCGCCCGGCAGCTTAGCGGGTCCCTGCACCGGCAACGCAAAAGAAGTGTGGCTCACGGGCGGGCACTTGTGGCGGTGCCCGATGTTAAGTCCAGAATGTTTTTAGAAACGGCCGCCGGACGTCTAAGTTTCGGATGTTCAAGTGAATCCCTGTGGTTTTATGCAGCGAGGCGAACAAGCGCAGCTTCTGTGGGTAGAGATGGTCTTGGGATAAACTACTGCCACAGCCTCTGCTCCGATGCAATCTTAGGATTGGTAAGTGACGATTATACGATTTCCCAATGACACTTGCCAAGATTCTACCTAAACGTCGGCACTGCGGACAACGTCGATAGCTCCAGAGCGGAACTTGCAAAGTGCCAACTGGTCAATGTGACGCGGCCACCAACGAATTTCGTGTTACCAGTCCGGGAACTGGCGCTGCCGAGCAAGTTATTCTAGAGACGTTTCAGCAATGGGTCGCCGGGATTGCCGTGGAGCGTACGCGCCTCGATCGTCGGAGTGGCGCGGCCCCCTCATGAACTCGCGAATGGGGGACTCGATCTGCGCCACCAGGCAATGGCGAACGACTCGTGGCGGTCGAACCCGAGGTGGTTGCTCCACTGGTGTCCAACCGCTTCAAGGAGTTCGCACGAAGCTTGCAGGTGCGTCCAGAACTTCATCCCCTCGATGTCTTCGAGTCGGCTGCTGGAGAAATCAACTCGTTCGAGGAGTAAGGCCAGTTCTTCGAGGCTCACTTCCAGACGAACCGGTCCGCCAGTCTCCATGTCTCGGATTGAATCGAGCCATTGGCGACTGGGACGTCGTTCGAGGCGTGCCAGGGCCTGTTTCACCACGAGGTCGATGGGCGGAGCGATGGTCAGGCCGGACTGTCCGGGCAGATCCACGCAAGGTAACAGTTCAAAGAGTTCCATGTGCACCCCCTGTAGGGTTAGGATTCAATTCGCTCACTGCTCAATGGGGAGCTTTCACATCACGGGGAGTCTGGCCACGACTTCTCGGGCAGGCCAGTCACGCCACTGGATGGCTCGTAACTCCAACTGGCTATCCGGTGATCTCCAGATGCGGGCGAATCACGGACGCGACTTGCTGCTCCCACAGGCTCGCCGGGTAAGACACCTCGGCCAGGGGGAGGCCAACGATTTGCCACGCACTTGCGCGAACACAGAATGTACTCAGCTCGCTATCACGCTCACTCATCGTCATGCACCACACTCTCTCTCGGTCGAGAGCGAACACAGCATTTTCACGGTCCGGGAACTCGGCATCGACCAGTTGGACGCCTTTTATGCCGAGCGCGGGGTCAGCCGGTCAACAAAGGTTCGCGAGATTCAGACACTACGCTCGTTTTTCGACTTCTGCGTTGATCGGCGGTGGCGTGAAGACAACCCCGCTCGAAAGATTAAGCCTCCAAAGGGCCTTAAGCCAAACGAGGTGGTTCCGTATACCCAGGGCGAAATAACAGCTATCCTGGCCGCATGTGACCATTTTGGCAAGAATTCTTATGAGCGGTTGCGTGCACGCGCTCTCGTGCTTCTGCTGAGGCACACAGCATTGAGAATTGGAGATGCCTGTCGGCTGCGGAGAGATGCGATCACTGCCGGACGGATTCGGCTGTATACGAGCAAGAGCGGCATTCCTGTGAATATACGACTGACACAAGAACTGGCGTTTGCTCTTGAAGTATTGCCTCCGCCTGACCCACTAACGCAGAACAACGAGTACTTTTTCTGGAATGGCCATGTCCCTGTGACAGCGAAAGACGGCGGCAGGAAATTTACAGTGGAGCGCGCCGAGCGTCTGCTACGCGCGGTATTCGCGGAGGCTGGCGTTAAGAACGCACATGCTCACCGCTTTCGCCACACAAGGGCGACTGAACTACTCGCCCGGGGCGCAACCATGGACGACGTCGCGGCTCTTCTCGGGAACTCTGTACGGATCTGCGAGAAACACTATGCCAGGTGGGACGCCAAAAGGCAGGATCGCCTGGATGCGCTCATAGAACCGCAATTTCATCGTACATATCCTGTACACGGTCTGGGTGCAACCGATAAGTCATTATTGGACAGTTAGATAGCGGTGCGAAAGGGGGGACTCGAACTTCGAACGACTCCTAATTCTCCGTAAGTTACAGATATTACGTCGCACCTAACGCCACCAAATGATATCAAACACGGGGTGGATTGTACGTAGATTGTACACGGCCGTTCTCCCAATCACATTCATCGGTTTTCCCGCGCGAAAGCCGGAATTAAGTTGGTTTTCCCTCCAGGGCACTCCAGCACATGGTGAGTCGAATCGAGCAGGACACTGACACCTTCTCAGTTCAAAGGTTT
>Ga0326727_10007473_pt1 | contig 28845 bp, 22 predicted proteins | sample MB2enrmetagenome_FD_207643 | JGI IMG/M metagenome (GOLD analysis project Ga0326727, IMG submission 207643) | Lab enriched peat soil microbial communities from McLean, Ithaca, NY, United States - MB29MY | ecosystem: Environmental > Terrestrial > Soil > Wetlands > Peat | place: USA: New York... | reverse complement strand
ACACGGCCGCCACCAGGCCCACATACCCTGAGCCAACTACCGCGATTTGAACAGGTTTGCTCATCGTGTCCAGACGACCGTATCCCTTCCCCAGCTTGATGCTTGCAGTCTAGCGGATTTCCTGTTAAAGCCAAAATACCTCCGCCGGGTGATAGAGGCGTGAGCGGGCTGCCAGCTCGCCGCCGTAACCCGTTCAAGCCTCGTTACTACCCAGTTCACGTCCCCCTTCCTCGCGGCGAGCCGGGTCGAGTAGACTAGCAGGAATGGGTCCGCAAAAAACGCAGTTCCCCCCCGCCACCGGCGCGCACGAACCGCAGCGGCCTGGTATTGGTTCTGAAGCCGGTGACACCTCCCTGTCGGAGGCCGTGGCAACCCTGCGCAAGCGGAGCTGGGTGCTCATCCTTGCGGTTGTCCTGGGAATCGGCTACGGCTCATACCGGGCATTTACCCAACCCAGGCTTTATGAGGCATCCAGCACCATCCAGGTCCACAACGGCGCCTCGAACGAATACAAGCTGAACGCCGAATACGACTTCAGCGACGACTCGCTGACCAAGATGAACACCGAGGTCCTGGTCCTCAAGAGCGACTCGCTTTTGTATATCGTGGCGCGCCAGATGAGCCTGGCCAATAATCCCGATTTCTACGCGGCGCCGCCGGGGTCGCATCCTTCGCTCGACGACCCGAATGTGCGCGCGGCCGTGGTGGGCACCCTGCAGGACAATTTGCAGGTGTCCCTGGTTCCCCATACCGAGCTGATTCATATCAGCTATTCCAGCTACAGTCCCAAACTCTCCGCGGACATTGTCAACCAGGTCGTCAGCGATTACATCCAGCAAGTCTTCCAGTCGCCCCAGGACAAAACACGCAGGGTTTCCGAGATGCTCTCCAGCCATTTGGACGAGCTGAAGGCCGGCGTCGAGCGATCGCAGGAACAGATGATGGAATTGCAGCGCAAGCTGGGCACGCTGGGCTACGATTCCGCCCACAATCAGTTGCAATCGTCGCTGGAAGAGCTGTTGACCGCCGAGGAGACTGCGAAGATCACCCGCATGGCCGCTGAATCGCGCTACCGGATGATCGCAGGCATGGATCCCGACACCGTGGAAGGGTCGATCGAAACCACGCCCGGCACCATGCCCGCCGAACTGACCGTGCTGCGCGGAGAGCTTGCCACTGCGAAGGCGCAATACGCGGAACTGACGGCGTCTGGCGACCTCGGTCTCGGGGCCAACCACCCCCGGGTCAAGGCGTTGCACGACCAGATCAACGAATTAACCAAGGAAATCGGGACGGTGCTGAACCGGCTGGAGATCCAGGCCAAGGAAGCCTATCTGGCGTCCAAAGCGACCGAGGATAAGATCGATCAGGAGCTCGATGCCCGCAAGAAGCAGGCATACGACCAGGGCGACGATCTGGTGCGTTACACGGTGCTGCAGCGCGAGTACGAACAGAACCGCACCTTGTATGAGGGCCTGGAACAACGCCTGGAGACGGCCAAGGTGGAATCCGGACTGGATTCCCTGGAAGTCGACCAAATCGACAAGGCGCTGCCACCGGCCAATCCAACCATGCGTTCGCCAGCGACCATCATCTTGACCACCACCATCTTCTTCCTGCTGGGCGGCATCGTCATCGTGTTCATCATCGAGAGCCTGGATACCGGCCTGGACAACATTCAGGAGATCGAAGCCGTCATGGGGATGCCTTCGCTGGCGATCATCCCCAGGGCAAAGCGCTCGAGCTCGGAGCAGGCGGCGCAGCTATCGACGGCGCAACGCAACGTCAACGTCCTGACCCAGCCTAAGTCGCAGTTCACTGAGGCCTTCCGCTCGCTTCGCACTTCGCTGCTGCTGGCCACCGCCGGCAAGCCGCCGAAGTTTATCCTGTTTACCAGCGCAACTCCGTCGGAAGGCAAGACCACGACTGCAAGCAACCTTGCCTGCATCCTGTCGCAGGGCGACGCCCGGGTGGTGCTGGTCGACGCGGACTTGCGCCGGCCCAACGTACACCACCGGTTCGGACTGACAGGCAAGCTTGGGCTGACCACCGTCCTGGCGGGCACATCCACGCTCGAAGAAGCCTTGCAGCATATTCCCGAGGTCCCCAACCTGGATATTCTGCCCAGTGGTCCCGTGCCTCCATTCCCCACCGAGATGCTGAGTTCCGAAGCCATGCAAGCGCTGCTGAAGAGGCTCGGAGATACCTACACCTACGTGATCATCGATTCCCCTCCCATCCTCTCCGTCACCGACGCCGTCATCCTGGGTCGCGTCGTGGACGCAGTGGTGCTGGTGGTGCGGCACGGCAAATCGAACCGCAATGTCATGCGCCGCGCGCGCGACCTTCTGGTCCGGTCCGCGGTTCCCATGGCCGGTCTGGTGCTGAACGCGGTAGACGTCAACTCGCCCGAGTACTATGGCTACTACGGGTACACCGGGTACTCGTACGGGTCCATGGACGCGGATAGCTGGGAGACGCAGGCGGCTGCCAAAAACGACGCGTTCGCGGACGGGGGGGCCAGACAATGATCCCCACCTCGCTGAGTAGGCGCTTTACGTCCGCTGGCGGCGACTTGGACCTGCGGTTGCAGCTAAGTCTCTGGCAGTCGATACTCCGCAGCCTCCTTGTCGCCTCCTGCTGCGTCGCCTCCTGCTGCATCGCAAGCAGGGCACAGACCGCCTCGCCGGGAGCGTCTTCAGGCGGCCAGATGGGGGGACAATCATCTGGTCCGGCGATGTCGAGCCCAGCTCAGGCCCCCGAGGTTACAGCCCTCGGCAACCAGTCGATGCTTTACCCGGGGGAGGATTTCCAGCTAACCCCCGGCGACCTGATCGCGGTACGGGTCTTTCTGCAGCCCGATTACGCAGCGACCGTGCGCGTGGACCAGAACGGCAATGTGGAGCTGCCGTTTATCGGCAGCGTTAACCTGAACGGGTTGAAGGTGCGCGAGGCGCAGGCCCGCATCGCCGACCGGTTGCGCAACGGCAAGTACTATCAGAACCCCGAGGTCATCATTCAGGTGCTCGACACAGTGAATGGGTCGGTCACCATCACCGGTGAAGTGCATGCCATCGTGCCCGTCTCCACCCAGAGAAGCCTGCGCGAGGTGCTCTTGATCGCCGGCGGATTGCCCGCCACTGCCAGCCATACCATCAAGATCGTGCGCCCAGGTTTGACCGACCCGATCGTGGTCAACCTCGGCACCGACCTGGCAGCGAGTACCGCGGCCGACATTCCCGTCCACCCCCACGACATCATTCAGATCACCCGCGCCAGCGTCGTGTATGTGCTGGGCGCCTTCACGCGCCAGGGAGCCGTCCCGCTGGACCAGGCCTCGCCGCTTACGCTCTTGCAACTGGCCGCGCTCAGCGGAGGCGTTGGCTTTGAAGGCCGGTACGATGACCTGCGGCTCATCCGCACCAACGGGACCGAGCGGACCGTGGTCAACATCGACATAAAGAAGGTGCGCGATGGCAAGGCCCCCGACCCCGTGCTTCAGGCCAACGACATCGTGTTCCTGCCCACCAACCAGATGAAGGCCATGCTCAAGGGCATGGGCACGGGCGGCGTATTGGCCATCATCTCGGTCCTGGTTGCGTCCCACTCCTACTGAGTCTTGATTACTTGCAGACGCTGCAGGATCAGCCCCAACTGATGGTCGTTGTGATAGCCATCCCGTTCGGCGCGCTCGCGGCCGGCTTTGGCGATTCGTGCGCGAGCGGCTTCATCCGGGAGGTAGCGCCTGATCTTCTCGATGCACTCTTCCGCGCTGGAGAAGAAGACGGCCTCCTCATCTTCGACGAAGCGGCTGCTGTGGCCCTCTGACCGCTCCACCAGCAGGAAGCCTCCGCACCCGGCGATCTCGAAAGACTTATGCGTGAACTCATCCTGATTGGAGTGCGTGATAAAGCTCAGGTTGATCTTGGATCGCCAGATGCCCTCACGGTAGGCATCGTCCCAGAGCTCTCCTTCACGAAACATCCTGGTAAAGTTCTCAGGCGTGAGCGCACGCTGCCACTGGCGACCGAAGCCGGAGATGACGACGGGCAACCCCGCCTCGGAGAGGCGGCTGAGAAATTCGGCGCGGTCGTCGTAGGGGGAACCGATAAACGATACGCCTCGGTCGCGGTTCGCATCCGACCAGTCTTCTGGCGGAGGGTAGTGGACGACCCGGTCGTAGGCGGTCTGAATCTTCATCACGTCCCTCGCTCCGCGCTTTCGCAAGTCGGCGACGCTAACGTCCCTCTGCGTGCAGTGGAGGTCGAAGCAGGGGATGGCCTTCTTGTACAGGCGCCAGCCTGAGTCGCGGCGCGGGCCAAAGGCGTTGTCGATCATGTAGCAGAGGGTCTGGATACCCTTGCCGCGGCACTTCATCACGGTGGAGGGACGCAGTTGAAGCACCTTGTCCGCCCACAGAATGTCCGGCTTGTGCTCCTCGGCGAGACGCAGGATATCTTGATTGAGGCGTCCAACGTGGGGGCCTGCGGAGAGCAGGAAGCTGATCTTCTGAAGGTACTTGTTCGGCGAAGCGTAGGCTTCCGTATCCAACGGAATGATCTCATGTCCTATGCGCTCGAGCGCCAACATGCGCATCTTTGCCGAGCTTCCGGGCCCCAATTCGCTGACATAGATTATCTTCATATCGATACGCGAGAGCATTTTTGCAGTGGATGATGGCCAGGCTTGGGGTTCGACGCTCTTCTTCCCACAAAAGTGGTAATCGCAGATGCCTCACTAGGTCGCAGTAACTGTGAAATTGCTCTAATAACGCATCTTAACATCCGCTGCGCCTCTTACTCCAGGTTCGCAGGGATCGTGCCCGGATCGATACCCTGAGCCAGAGTCGGCGAAGGCCCGTGAGAGGATAGAGATTGCGGAAGCGTTGCAGAATCTGCACCAGGTGGAGTGGGGATGTGCGGCATAGCGGGATTCGTCTCATCGGAAGAGGCGATCGAATCGTCCTCGGTCGATGCGGTTCGCCGCATGACCCACCGGATGCGCTTGCGCGGCCCCGATGCAGAGGGATTGTGGACCAACAAAGGCGTGGTGCTGGGCCACCGCCGCCTCGCCATTCTCGACCTGGATCCGCGTTCCAACCAGCCGATGATCGCGCCCGGCGAAGAATACGCCATCGTCTTCAACGGCGAGATCTATAACTTTCGCGAACTCCGGCGCGAGCTGGAAGCGGAAGGCGTTGCCTTCCACACTACCTCCGATACGGAAGTATTACTCGCTCTCTACGCCCGGGAGGGGGAACGCATGTTGCCCCGGCTGCGGGGCATGTTCGCGCTGGCCATATGGAGTCTGCGGACGCGCGAGTTGTTTCTTGCCCGTGACCCCTACGGAATCAAGCCGCTCTATTACGCGCAGACGGAGCGTGGCCTGGTGTTTGCCTCGCAGGTCAAGGCGATTCTGGCGTCCGGCCTGGTCTCCGCGACCTCCGAGCCGGCCGGCATCGCTGGATTCTATCTTTGGGGCAGCGTGCCCGAGCCGTGGACCCTCTACCGCGGAGTGTTGGCGCTGCCGTGTGGCCACTGGTTGCGGGTGCAGGCAGGCAGAGCGGAAGCGCCGGTTTGCTGGGCCGACATTCGCGACAGCTGGCGCCAGCCCGGCGTTCCGCGATCTGCTGAACAGCTGCGGGAGGACGTGCGCCAGGCGGTAACAGATTCAGTGCGTGCCCACCTGGTGTCGGACGTTCCCGTCAGCGTGTTTCTGTCGGGAGGAATCGATTCGGGAACGATTGCAGCCCTGACCTCCGAGATGGGCGCACAGGTCGAGGGCATTACGGTGGGCTTCGATGAGTTCTCCTCGAAGCACGAGGATGAGGTGCCGACCGCCGCTGCGATTGCCGCGCATTACGGTCTTCCGCACCACGTCAGGCGCATCTCGCGCGATGAGTTCGAGCAGGACATCCCGCTGATCCTCGATGCGATGGACCAACCCTCCATCGACGGAGTCAACACCTGGTTTGCAGCTAAGGCAGCCGCCGAGAGCGGTTACAAGGTGGTGCTGTCGGGCGTGGGCGGAGACGAGCTCTTTTACGGCTATTCGCTGATGAAGGAACTCCCCCGCAGAGAGGCACAAGGACAGGCTCTGACCGCCATCCCAGGCGCCCGATTGCTGGTGAAGGCAGCATGCGCCTTCCTTGCCAACGGGAACAGGCACCCCAAACTGAAGGGCATAGCCGATTTTATGGGTTCGCTCGAAGGTGCATACTTTCTGAAGCGTTCCCTGTTCTTGCCGCAGGAGTTGCCAATCCTGATGGGCAAAGAGGCCGCCCGCGAGGGTTTGGCACGGCTGGGCGGGTCGCCTCCCGGCATGGCGAAGGCCAACGCCGTCACCGGCGCGGCAGGGGTCTGCCTGCTGGACTCTACCCACTATCTGCGCAACCAGCTGCTGCGCGACAGCGACTGGGCCAGCATGGCGCATTCTCTGGAACTGCGCACGCCTCTGGTCGATGCCGCGCTGCTGCACGCGCTGCGATTGGTGCATACCGGATTTGTCGGCGGCGCGGGCAAGCGAATGCTGGCGCAATCTCCAATGAGTCCTTTGCCGGAACAGATCATTGCGCGTCCAAAGTCTGGGTTCGGTGTGCCCATGACGCAATGGCTCGCCGCAGCAACTGAGCAGCGCGACTGGAACAGTATTCCCCTGCTGGCAGGCCGCGGAACTCCCTGGACGCGCCGCTGGGCAAGGGTCGTCCTGGATGGAGGGTTCAAAGGATGCAATTAGATTTGCCGTCCACCACTTTACATGAGGATTGTCCATGAGAATCCTGCATTTCATCTCTTCCATCGATCCCGCCTTCGGCGGACCTGTTGAGGGATTGAAACAGCGCTGCACCATCTACCACGCCGGCGGATATGAAGTCGAGGTGGCTTCGCTGGACTCGCCTGAATTCGTGCGCACCTGCAGTTTCCCGGCTCCGTTGGTTGGTCTGGGTCCGGGGCGGGGAATCTACAGATACTCGCGCCATGCCATCCCCTGGCTCAAGGCCAACCTTTCCCGTTTCGACGTGGTGTTCGTCAACGGCGTGTGGAACTACAACACGCTTGCCGCCCATCGTGCTCTTGCGGGCACGGACATTCCCTGGGCCATCTTTACCCACGGCATGTTGGACCCGTACTTCAAACGGCGGTTTCCGCTGAAGCACGTGAAGAAATCCATCTATTGGCATACTCTGCTGGGCAAGGCATTTCACGACGCGAACGCCGTCATGTTTACCTGCGAGGAAGAGAAGATTCTGGCCCGGCAGTCGTTCTCTCGCTACCACCCGCGCGAGGCAGTCGTCCCCTATGGCACCTTCGGCCCCGGCTGCGATGTCGCTGCAGCCAGCGAGGAGTTTCTGGCGCGATGGCCGGAGCTGCGCGGCAAACGCCTGGCCATCTCGCTCGGGCGAATCCATCCCAAAAAAGGGACCGACATCCTCATCGAGGCCTTCGCCGCTACGCTGGCCAAAGACGCTGCTTGGCGCCTTGTGATCGTGGGCCCCGACCAGATCGGATGGCAGAAGGAGCTTGAAGCCCTCGCTGCGAAGCTTGGCATTGCCGATCGAATCACCTGGGCCGGAAGTCTCTCGGGCACGCCGAAGTGGGGGGCTTTCTCGGCCTCGGAGGTCTTTGTGCTTCCGTCCCATCAGGAGAACTTCGGCATCGTCGTCGCCGAGGCCATGGCCTGCGGGCTGCCTGTGATTGTCTCGGACAAAGTGAATATTTGGCGCGAGGTCGTGAGTTACTCGGCGGGCCTGGTTGGGACCGATACGCTGGAGGGGACCAAGGCTTCCCTGCAACGCTGGTCGGCGTTAAATGGCCAGGAGATTGCCGCGCTGCGCGTCCGCAGTAAGCTATGTTTCAACGAGATGTTCGACTTCAATGCAACCTCAAAAAAGGTGTTGGAGAACGTGGAGCAGTTGGCCCGGTCGACCCCGAGGTACAAACCCGCCGGGCCAATCGAACCTCCGCACTTAACCGAGATGTTGGGAGTCGAGAAGGGCGGACCGGTTTCAGCTCCCGGCCAGAGGCTGTAATGGCAAAGGATGTGCACTACAACGCGGCGGACCACATCCCTGCGGAGACGGCCGCGGATCCATACCTGCGTCCGGCCTTCCCGGTCGGCGATCGAGCGCGGCGGCTGGTCTGGAACCTCTGTCGGGCGCTGCTCTACCGTCCGTCACCTCGCCCGCTGCACGCGTGGCGCTCCTTCCTGCTGCGCTGCTTTGGCGCGAAGATGGGCCCGGGCTGTTTCTTCTATCCGGCCTCCAAAGTCTGGGCGCCCTGGAACCTGGTCTGCGCCGATGCGGTCACCGCCGCAGATGGCGCGGAAATCTACAACCCCGCTCCTGTGCGCCTCGGCTCCCACGCCATCCTGTCGCAGGGCGCCTTCGTTTGCGGTGCGACCCACGACTACGATTCGCCCGCCTTCCCGCTGCTGGCCTACGCCATGGACTTTGGCGCGTATTCGTGGGTGTGCGCGCGGGCCTCGGTCGCCCCGGGCGTCAACCTGGGAGAGGGCGCGGTGCTGGGTCTGGGCTCGGTCGCCACCCGCGATCTGGAACCCTGGACCGTCTACGCCGGCGTCCCCGCAGTGAAGGTGAAGGAACGTAAGCGCCCAGCGAGCTAGCTGACCCTTAGCCTTTAGCTAAGAGCTACTGGCTAAAAGCTGCGCCTTCCACATCATCCCCGCAGTTTCGCCAGCAGATCCGTCGGATGCACCGGCTTGGCCAGGATTTCGAACTCGTGGCCGTCCTGCCGCGCCTTCTCCAGCAGATCGGCGGTAGCGGCCTGTCCCGAGAAGAGCAGAATCTTGCAGTTGGGCATCTTCTTCTGCGTGGCGATGGCCGCTTCGATCCCTGTCATCCCGGTCATGATCACGTCCGAGATCAGCATGTCCGGCTGAAAGCTGTCCAGCGATTCGATCGCCTTCTCGCCGCTGTACACGGCGCGAGCTTCAAAGCCCGCCTGATTCAGAATGATGGCTAATGTGTTGGCAATGACCTGTTCATCGTCGGCTACGAGCACCCGAGGCTTGGACGGCGTTGCGGCTGACGCTTCAGACATGCGGAGAATCCCCAAATGAATGTGGTGTGAGAAAAGGTGCGCCCGGTGTTCCTCAAGCCCGGCAACCCGTTCCCAGCGTACTCGATAATGATACGCTGGGCGGAGCGAAGGATGTTCGACCGGTCAGGAATTCTAGCCCGGCCAGCCCTTAACTCCCAAATTAGACGGACCCTATGCCGGAAACGATTATCCGCGCCGAACGCGTTGAGAAGTACTACGCCCAGCCCAGCGAAAACCGCATCCAGGTGATCGCGCCCACTGACCTGTCGGTCTGCTCCGGCGAGATCCTCGCGCTTCTGGGCCCCTCGGGTTCGGGAAAGTCCACCCTGCTGCGCATGTTGACCGGCCTCTCCACACCGTCTGCCGGGCAGGTCTTTTGGCACGACAAGCCCATTGCCACCGCCGAGCCCAACGTCTCCATCGTCTTCCAGAGCTTCGCGTTGTTTCCCTGGCTCACCGTGCTGGAAAACGTGGAAGCGCCGTTGCAAGCGCGCGGCATGGATGCCGAAGAGCAGCGCACCCGCGGCCTGAAAATCCTCGATACGGTCGGCCTCGACGGCTTCCAGACCGCCTACCCCAAGGAACTCTCCGGCGGCATGCGTCAGCGCGTCGGATTTGCCCGCGCTCTGGTCGTTGAACCCGAAGTCCTGTTCATGGACGAGCCCTTCTCCGCGCTCGACGTGCTCACCGCGGAGAACCTGCGCTCCGAACTGCTGGAGCTGTGGCACAACAAGACCATCCCGACCAAGGCCATCTTCATCGTCACCCACAACATTGAGGAAGCGGTGCTGCTTGCCGACCGCATCATCGTGCTGGGACGCAACCCAGGCGTGGTGCGCACCGACTTCAAGGTCACCTTGCCCCACCCCCGCGACCGCAAGAGCGCGGCCTTCACCCAGCTGGTGGACTATATCTACAAGGTGCTGACCCAGCCCGGTGCCAAGCCTCCTGAGCTGCCCAGCGCGCCCACCGGCAAGCCCGCTCCCGAGACTCGGACGCCCCACTATCAGGAGCTGCCCCACGCGCGTCCCGGAGGCATCGCCGGACTGCTCGAGTTGCTGCTCGACCACAACGGCAAGGACGACATCTACCGCCTGGCCGACGATCTCGGGTTTGAGATCGACGACCTGCTGCCCATCGTAGATGCGGCCCAGATGCTCGGGTTCCTCACCGTGGTCGAGGGCGACGCTGAGATCACACCCGCCGGCGCCGACTACGCCAACTCCGAGATCCTGCGCCAGAAGCAGCTTTTCCGCAAAGCCGCTCTCGACAATGTGCTGCTGCTGCGCCAGATCGTCCGAGCCATCGAGGCCAAGAGCAACCACAGCGTGCCCGAGGAGTTCTTCCACGACCTCCTCGACGAGCAGTTCACCGAAGAGGTGACCATTCGCCAGTTGGAGACGGCCATCAGTTGGGGACGCTACGCCGAGCTGTTCGACTTCGACGCCGCGCGCAGGAGGTTCATTGAGCCGGAGCTACACAGTGAGCCGGTCGACACCCCCAGCGCCAAGGTCGAAGACCATTCCGACGCGGAGATTGACGAGTGAATCCGGTGCACGGCCCCTTCAGCTACGCACGCGGCCGCGAGACCCTGGCCAGCTCGCGAGTCGTCCAGCGCACCTGGCCGTTCGTGATGGATCTGTGCGTCGCGGCCATCGGCCTGGCCGTCTTCTACGCGATCGTGCGCATCGCGATGCTGTGGGCGGGCCCGCCATCGGAGCAGATGGTGGTCTCGCTCAGCCCGCGCGCGCTACCCCAGTATGCGTTCTACTCCATCGTCCGCATCTTCCTCGCCTACATACTCAGCCTGGTTTTCGCCATCAGCTACGGCTACCTCGCCGCCTACAACAAGCGCGTAGAGCCGTTCATGGTCGCGGTGCTCGATATCCTTCAGTCGATTCCCGTGTTCAGCTTTATTCCGCCCGTCATGCTGGCCATGATTGCGCTCTTTCCCACCCGCCACTTCGGCGTCGAGCTGGGCGCCATCGTCCTGCTGTTTACCGGCGCGGTCTGGAACCTGGCGTTCAGCTTCTACTCCTCGCTCAAGAGCATCCCGCGCGAGCTGCGCGAAGCAGCCGACATCAATCGCTTCTCCGGGGTACAGCGCCTGGTGCAACTGGAGCTGCCCTACGCAGCCATCGGCCTGGTCTGGAACTCCATCATGTCGGTCGCCGGCGCTTGGTTCACGCTGATGGCCTGCGAGATGTTCCACTTCGGCACCAAGGACTTCCGCCTGCCCGGTTTGGGCTCCTATCTCCAGACCGCTGCGGACCAGGGCAGCGGCAAGGCGATCACCTGGGGCCTGGTCACGATGATCGCCATCATCGTAGCCATTGACCAACTCATCTGGCGTCCGCTCATCGCCTGGAGCGACAAGTTCAAGTTCGAGCAGGTGGAAAGCTCCAAGCACGTGAGCTCGCCCATCCTGCATCTGTTCACCCACTCAAATGTCCTCGGCGCGATCGCCCGGCACACCACTCAGCCGCTCAACGAGGCCATCTACATCCGGCTGGCCAAACAGAGGAAGGCGCAGGTCGCGCGCCTCGCCCAACATCCGCAGACCCACGAGAGCCCTCTCGCGCGAATCGTACCCTGGCTCCTGATAGCGGTCGTCGCCGCGGGTGTTCTCTACGCCGCCGAACATGCAATTCTCCTGATCCGGCCGGTCACCGGCGCCCAGTATTTTGGATTGCTCAAGGGCGCGGGAGCGACCTTTCTGCGGGTCAACTTTTCCCTCGCGCTGGCGGCCGCGTGGACGGTTCCCGTCGGCGTGGCCATTGGCTCCCAACCGCGCCTGGCCAGGCTAGCCCAGCCGCTGGCGCAGATCGCGGCATCGGTGCCGGCAACCTTTCTGTTCCCCATCATTCTGCTTCCTCTGATCAAGCTGGGCTACGGGCTGGGAGTCGGATCGATCGCACTCATGCTGATGGGGACCCAGTGGTACATCCTGTTCAACGTCATCGCCGGCGCAATGGCCATCCCCACCGACCTCAAGGAGGTCGCCACCCTCTTCCGCTTCTCCCAGTTCGATCGCTGGAAGAAGCTGATCCTGCCGGGAATCTTTCCCTTCCTGATCACGGGCATGGTGACCGCCTCCGGAGGTGCGTGGAACGCCAGCATCTTCGCCGAGTACTACTATTTAGGGGGCAGGACGCTGACCACGCTAGGCCTGGGCGAGCAGATCAACGCCGCCACCGCCAATGGCCAGTTCCCCATCATCCTGCTGGGGACGATTCTCATCTCCATCATGGTGGTCACCACCAACCGCATGCTCTGGCGTCCGCTCTACCACCTGGCCCAGACCCGTTACAAACTCGAAGGCTAACCGCAATTTCCCGCAGTCAAACCACGCCGCGCGTCGTCCAACCTGCGGCATCGTTCCCAGCATCCGACTAACCATGGCAGTCATGATGCAGGCCTTCTACTGGGACGCTCCCAGGCACGAGAACAAGGAACACGAGTGGTGGAACTTCGTCGCCGAAAAGGTTGAAGACCTGGGCAAGGCCGGCTTCAACGCGCTCTGGCTGCCGCCGGTCAACAAGGCGTCAAGCAACACCTCGATGGGCTACGACCCCTACGACTACTTCGACCTGGGAGACTTCGAACAGAAGGGCGGAACCAAGACCTGGTATGGAAACCGGGCGGAGTTGGAAGCGTTGATCGCCAAGGCGCACGCGCACGGCGTCGGACTCTATGCCGACATGGTGATCAACCACAACTCCGGCGCCGACGAGGAAGAGGTCAACCCTATCGACGGCCAGAAGCGCTGGACCAAATTCAACCCAAAGAGCGGAATCTTTCCCCGCAACTACAACCACTTCCATCCCAGCCGCTATGAGCGCGCGATCGTCGAAGGTGAGAACTACGCGGGATACCCCCATCTCTGCCATCGCAACCCTGAGGTCTACGCAGCGATGTACCAGTACGCCAGAATGCTGATCGAAGAGTTGGGCTTCGACGGATTCCGTTTCGACTACGTCAAAGGCTTCGGCGCCTGGATGATCGGCCTGCTCGCGAAGTACCAGTATGTGAAGGATGGCAAGGAATTCGTGCCGTATGTGGTCGGCGAATATTGGTCCGGCGCCGACGACATCGACGGCTGGCTGGGGCGGGTCGAACAGGTCACCGACAATCAGATTGCGGCCTTCGACTTTCCCCTGCGCTACAAGCTTAAGGACGTCTGCGATACCCTGAACTACGACCTGCGCAACCTGACCGACGGCGGCGCAGTGGTGATGAAGCGCCCACGCCACGCCGCCACCTTCGTCGACAACCACGACATGGGCGACAACGCCATCGTCAACGACAAGCTAATGGGCTACTCCTTCATCATGGTGCACGAGGGCTATCCCTGCGTCTTCTGGTACGACTACTACAACAACGGGCTGGCGCGTCCACTGACTCCGAATGGCATCGACGCCCTGATCCAGGCACACCACAAATATGCCGGCGGCGACTCGCAGATCCTGCATGCCGATCCCGACCTCTACATCATGCAACGAGTTGGCTGGAAGGACGACTCCACCGATCAGCCCGGCCTGATCTACGTGCTAAACAACCTCGGCGACAAGTGGTCTGGCACCTCGGTCAAGACCAGATGGGCCAATCGTAAGTTCGTGCCCATCGCCTGGGATGGCCACGACGAAGCGTGGCCGGACGCCCGCACCACCGACGGCGACGGTAATGCCGAGTTCCCTGCCCCGCCGCGCGGGTATGCCATCTACGTTCCGGCATAATTCAATTCTTCCGGCTCACTAAACAGCCATACTGTATTCTTCTCGGAGCGGCGCAGAGCGAGAATCCCAGCGTCTGCCTCCCGAGGTTCTCCGATTGCATAGAGAAAATTCCCCGTGGGTGTACAAAGGTGGCGTTGCGCTCATGTCCGTTTTCCGCCCGGGAAAACGGCACTGCACAGAATCTTCCGCTCCACTGCAACGGGGAGTTTGCTCGAAGACTGCACTGGTCTCGATCGCCATAGCTTTTGCCTGTTCCGGTTGGATCGTCAAGGCCCGGGGTCAGGAACCCGGCGGCTTCGGTGGGGTCGAAAGCGTCGGTATCACCTCCAGCTACAGTCCGGATTCAAGCCATATCCTGATCGGCGAGGCGGAGCAACGGCGCACCTGGACCGCGGGCGTCCAATATACCCACCGTCTCGGCCACACCCAGAAGACGCGCTGGGACTTTGAGGCGTCGCTCCTGCCCTTCTACCAGGAGAGCGACCCCACCACCATCGGCACGGAAGTCACCCTTGCGGGACACACCTACATCTCCTCACAGCCTGCCGTGCGCGTCACCTATGTGCCCCGCGGCCCCCTTGGCTATGTGACGGCCGATGGAACCACCTCCCCGGTCTACGCCCTCTACGGACGCAAGACCACCGACGGCGGGGCGCTGTCCCCACTGGGGGCAAGGGCCACATGGTTCCAGCGGTCGCGCATCCGGCCCAGCTTCTCGCTCGACCTTGGTTTTCTGATCGCGGCTCGCGACATCCCCGTGGATAACGCGTTCAAATTCAACTTCCTGTTCTCGTTCGGCCCCGGCGTTCAGGTCTTCGTCACCCCGCGTTCCTCGGTACGGCTAGAGTACATCTATCGCCACGTCTCCAACGCCAGCCTGGGAGACGTCAACCCCGGAGTCGACCAGGGCACCTTCCGCCTCACCCTCAGCCGCCACCGCTAAGCGGTCTTTGCGTCTGACTTGCAACTGGCAACCAGCAACCGGCAACTGTTACCCTTAACCCATGAAGTTCGGCGTTCTGGTCTTTCCCGGCTCCAACTGCGATCACGACACCCACCACGTCATCGGGGCCATCCTGGGCGAGCCCGTCACCTACCTCTGGCACGAGTCGCACTCGCTCGAAGGCTGCGACGCCATCCTCGTCCCCGGCGGCTTCGCCTACGGAGATTACCTGCGAACCGGCGCCATTGCGCGCTTCGCCCCCATCATGCAATCCGTCCGCCGCTTCGCTGAATCTGGCGGCCTCGTCCTCGGCATCTGCAACGGCTTCCAGATCCTCTGCGAGGCTGGCCTGCTCCCCGGCGCGCTGATGCGCAACGCCGGCCAGCGGTACATCTGCCGCCAGCTCCATCTGCGCACCGAAACGACCGACTCGCCCTTCACCTCCGGCCTCGAACCCGGACAGGTCCTGCGCATGCCCATCGGCCACATGGAAGGCAACTACTTCTGCGACGATGCCACCCTCGCCAAACTGCACCGCGACCACCGCATCGCCTTCCGCTACGCCACCGCATCCGGCGAGCTCACCGCCACGGCCAACCCCAACGGCTCGCTGGATAACATCGCCGGCATCCTCAACGAAGGCCGCAACGTACTCGGCATGATGCCCCACCCCGACCGCTCCAGCGAAGCCTTGCTCGGCTCGACCGACGGACTTCTAATCTTCCAGTCGATGGCCCGCACTCTCACTGCAGCCTGACAACTTCACCGGCTACCGCAGGGTGCGGTGTTACCCTTCCTCTAGCAATGGTAGATATTCATCATCACCTTCTTCCCGGCTTGGACGACGGCGCAGACAGCATCGAAACCTCCGTCGCCATGGCCAAATTAGCCGTCGCCGATGGCATCACCCACATCGTTTGCACCCCACACGCCAACGGCCATTACGACTTCGACCCCGCCGTCAACGCCGCCAGGATCGAGGAGCTACGCGCGCGCCTTGCCGGCCAGAACATCCCCCTGACCCTGGGCAACGGCTGCGACTTCCATCTTTCCTTCGACAACGTCACGCAGGCGAAGCTAAGCCCCGCGCGTTTCAGCATCAATGGCCTCGGCTATCTGTTGGTCGAGGTGCCGGACTACGGCCTTCCCCCCGGTCTCACCGAGACTTTTTATGAACTGCGGCTCGCCGGCCTGATCCCCATCCTCACCCATCCCGAGCGCAACCCCACGCTGCAGCACGACCCCGCGCGCATGAAGGACTGGATCCGCGGCGGCCTGCTGATCCAGGTCACCGCCGACTCGCTGACCGGGCACAAGGGCCGCCAGGCGGAGCGCATGGCGCTGCAACTGCTCGAAGACCGCTGGGTCCACTTCCTCGCCACCGACGCGCACAATACCACCTCGCGGCCGCCTCGCATGAGGGACGCGCACAACCTGGTCGCCACCCGGTTCAGCGCCAGCTACGCGCACGCCCTCTGCGTCACAAACCCCCTCGCCGCCTTCCTGGGCAAGCCCTTCGAAGTGGAAGAGGACCCGCACGGCATCTTCGAAGAAGCGAAAGAACCCAACTGGTGGCAGCGCGTGACGGCAGCCCTCAGCCGCCGCTAAGCGTTATGCCGACCAACGGAAGGACCACGCGACGCAGCTAAAGGGCGTGTGAATGCCTAGAGCCCCAGCCCGCCATCCACCGCCAGTAATTGTCCGGTAATGAAGTGCGGCCCTGTGGCGAAGAACAGGACCGCCGCAGCGACATCTTCTGCCGTGCCGTTGCGCCGCATCGGGGTGCGGTCGGCAAACTCGGCATACGCCTCACCCACCTCGCCCTGCACAATCATTCCCGGCGCCACGCAGTTGACGCTGATCTCCGGCGCCCAGGCCTTGGCCATGGTCTGCGACAGCATATGCAGCGCCGCCTTCGATGTGCAGTAGTGCGCATGCGTGGCCCAAGGGTGGATACCGCCCAACGAGCCGATATTGATGATCCGTCCGTCCGCCGCGCGCAGATGCGGATACGCTGCCTGCGCCAGCAGGAACGGAGCCCGTGTGTTCGTCGCGAACATGTGGTCCCATTGCTCGACGGTGATGCTCTCGAGCGCAGCCGACTCGAATACGCCCGCGTTATTCACCAGGAGGTCCAGCCGCCCGAACTCCTCCACCACCGCAGCCACTGTCTCCCGAATGCTCTCGGGGTCGCCCAGATCGGTGCGCACCGCCAGCGCATCCACATCGAGCGCCGCAAGATCGCGCACCGTCGCCTCCGCCTCCGCCTGCGAATCGCGATAGGTGATCGCCACGTTGGCTCCGCTCGCCGCCAGCGCCAAGGCAATCGCCCGCCCAATGCGCCTCGCTGCGCCGCTCACCAGCGCAGCCTTGCCCGCAAGCGGTTGCGCAACTGGCTTGAATGTTGTGCCTGATCCGATCTCCCGAGCCTCTCCCATCGCTGCCCTACGGCTGTGGCGGCTTGGCGCCGGAGCTGGAAGAGGAGCCGCCGGAGTTATCTGACGAACCGGCGTTCGAGCCGGTCGACGAGCCAGACCCGCTGGGCACAGCCGACGCACCCGGTACGATCGGATTTCCTTTCGCATCCACCTTCGGACGGATCGGCTCCTGCACCCCTGGCTTCAAGTCTGAGGGCTTTCCGTTATTGTCCACAAACGTAGAGACCTGCGCCTTCGGCCGGGCCATGGTAATCAAAATCTGCCGGCTGGCCTCGTTGATCGTGTAATCCTCCGCAAACGTAGCAAACCCGTCCGCGATCACCTGGATCCGCACCGCGCTCCCGGTCGGGATCACATCGATCACCGCCTTGCCGTCGGGGTCGGTCTTCATCTCCAGATTGCCCTCGTCCTTGCCGTCTTTCACCGGATGAAAGATCACTGCGGCGTTCATGATGGGCTTCTTATTGAAGCCCTTGATCACCGTGACCTCGATGTGCGAGGTGTCCGGAGGCGCCTTGTACTTGCGCCCATGCCTCTGCGGCGACGTATCGTCGTCCTGGGCGCGGGCAGGCGCGGGTGAGAGGGACGCAAAGATGGCGAGCGACGCCAAGGCACAGAGGAAGAGAACGCGACCCGAACTGTTGCGGAACAGCATCCAATCATTTTACGCCAGTCGAATCAAACTGGAACCACTGAAGCTTACGGTCAATTTTATACAACATGAGTGACTTTCACTCATATTTTACACAAGCCTAGTTGACAGACCGGGGAGCCGTGGCCTATCGTTAGCAATCGAGGGGTTTGAGTGCTAAATCGGACACCTCGGGCCATTTCCGGCCCTGCACTGGTCCGGCAATGTGCCGAGGCCACAGCACGCAAACCTTTGCAATCCAACTTTTCTTGCACCAAGGAGACATACGCATGGCAACAACATCCTTTACCCCCCTGCACGACCGGATTCTGGTTCGGCGTCTGGAAGAGGGCGAGACCGTCCGTGGCGGCATCATCATCCCCGATTCAGCTAAAGAGAAGCCGCAGCAGGGCGAAGTCGTCGCCGTTGGCAAGGGCAAGTCCAACGACGAGGGCAAGGTCTTCCCACTCGACGTCAAGGCTGGCGACACCATCCTCTTCGGCAAGTACTCCGGCACCGAGATCAAGCTCGACGGCGAAGAGTTCCTCATCATGCGCGAGGAAGAAGTCCTCGGCATCGTCAAGAAGTAACTTCGGGACGAAATGACCAACTCGACGCTGGAGCACTTCACCGCGGAGCGGTCGAGAACGGCACGAAGTGCTTCGTTAAGGGCACGGATTCATCCGTGCCGAAATGAACTTCCCAAGACGGGGCTTTAGCCCCTGAGGTCAAACATTCAGACGCGCGCTCAATCAGCCGCGAGGAGAAACAAAATGGCAAAGCAAATTCTGCATGGAGAGGACTCACGCCAGGCAATCCTGCGTGGAGTCAACATTCTGGCCGATGCGGTGAAGGTCACCCTCGGCCCCAAGGGACGCAACGTCGTCATCGAGAAGAAGTTCGGCTCGCCCACCATCACCAAGGACGGCGTCACCGTCGCCAAGGAGATCGAGCTCGGCAACGCGCTGGAGAACATGGGCGCGCAGATGGTCCGCGAGGTCGCTTCGAAGACCTCCGACGTGGCCGGCGACGGCACCACCACCGCAACCGTGCTCGCCCAGGCAATCTATCGCGAGGGCGTCAAGACCGTCGCAGCCGGTGCCAACCCCATGGCCCTCAAGCGCGGCATCGACAAGGCCGTTGAGGCCATCATCGGCAAGCGCGATGACAATGGCGTGTCGTCAGGCGGCGCGCTCAACCAGCTGTCCAAGCCCGTCTCCGGCGACATGATCGCCCAGGTCGGCACCATCTCCGCCAACTCCGACTCCCAGATCGGCACCATCATCGCCGAGGCCATGAACAAGGTCGGCAAGGATGGCGTCATCACCGTGGAAGAGTCGCGCACCATGGAGACCCAGCTGGAAGTGGTCGAGGGGATGCAGTTCGACCGTGGCTACCTCTCGCCCTACTTCGTCACCGATGCCGAGCGCATGGAAGCCGCGCTGGAGGACCCCTACATCCTCATCTACGAGAAGAAGATCTCTTCGATGAAGGACCTGCTCCCGCTGCTCGAGTCGATCGCCCGCACCGCCAAGCCGCTTCTCATCATCGCAGAGGATGTTGAGGGCGAGGCGCTCGCAACTCTCGTGGTCAACAAGCTGCGCGGCACCCTGAACGTCGCGGCCGTCAAGGCCCCCGGCTTCGGCGACCGCCGCAAGGCCATGCTCCAGGACATCGCCATCCTCACCGGCGGCAAGGCCATCACCGAGGACCTCGGCATCAAGCTCGAGGGCGTCAAGATCGAGGACCTGGGCACTGCCAAGCGCGTCACCATCGACAAGGACAACACCACCATCATCGACGGCGGCGGCAAGGACGGCGAGGTCGAGGGCCGGGTCAAGGAGATTCGTACCCAGATCGAAAAGACCACCTCCGACTACGATCGCGAGAAGCTGCAGGAGCGCCTCGCCAAGCTGGTCGGCGGAGTCGCCGTCATCAAGGTCGGTGCAGCCACCGAAACCGAGATGAAGGAGAAGAAGGCGCGCGTCGAGGACGCCATGCACGCTACTCGCGCTGCGGTCGAGGAAGGCATCGTCCCCGGCGGCGGCGTGGCTCTGCTGCGTTGCGTCCCTGCCGTCGACAAGGTCATCAAGGGCCTCGAAGGCGATGAGAAGATCGGCGCAACCATCATCCGTCGCGCGCTCGAGGAGCCGCTACGCCTCATCGTCTCCAACGCCGGCGAAGAGGGTGCGGTCGTTATCGGCAAGATCCGCGACTCCAAGGACCAGAACTACGGCTACAACGCAGGCACTGACAAGTATGAAGACCTGGTCGCGGCCGGCGTCATCGACCCCACCAAGGTCACGCGGACGGCGCTGCAGAACGCAGCTTCGATCGCCGGCCTAATGCTCACCACCGAAGCCATGATCTCCGAAATCCCGGAGAAGAAGGAAGCTCCCGCCGGCCACGGCGGTGGCGGCGGCATGGACGGCATGTACTAAAATCCGCAGTCTGCCCTAGCCAGGTCGAAGGGCAGACAGCGAATCGCAGCTTTACCGCAAGAACCAGCCCCGGAGCGACCAACTCGCTTCGGGGCTTTTCTAGATTCGGGCTTCGCCACAATTTGGCTTCGGCCTGGGAGACGGGATCAGTTTGTACTTTGACCACTCGGAGTTCCTGGCTTCGTAGTCGTCCCATTGGAGGAAGACTTTGTATTGCTATTCGAAGAACCCAATCCGAGCGTCTTCGCCAGATTGCTAAAGTCGAGCCGGACCCCGATATAGACTCGGATGTCGTTCCCAGGTTTGTTCTCGAAGTCTATCGGGCTGCTCCCCTTGAACAGCCCATACTGGGCCAAATTGGCATCCAGCCCGAGGACTACCGGAAGCGAAGGTGGACTGAATGTCCCGGAGATCAATAGCCGCGGAACAAGTCTTCTGGACACATTGGGCGCGGTCGTGCTCCCGTTACAGGCGGAACTCGAAGGCGCCGCGGCCCCCACGCCGCTACCTACACATACGTAGCTCGGCAGGTTGGAGCTGGGCCCCAGGCTCACGTCGAAGACGGTAATCGGTTTGGGCATGTAGTCGGAGGACGGCGGATAGCGGCCCGCAGCGATTCTGCCACCAATCTTCCAGGAGTTGTACGTCGAACTGAAGCTGCTCGTGGTCGTGGTGACGCTCGTAGCGCTGGATGAGCCGCTCGACGTAGTACCGCTCGAGGAACTGCTCGAAGTCGGATTGAGAATTGTATCGAACCTTGCGGTGGCAAGAGGGCCAATCTCGAAGGCATAGGAACGCTTGAACCACCCCCGGGTGCGGAACGGCAAAAATCCGCCCGCTTCGACGATGGCTCCCTGTTGCGACGTTAGCACATTAAGGCTCGTCGAACTGGTCAAAGTTGGAGTGCCTGACGTATTTACTGTATTCGTCGTGGACTTCGCCGCGACGGGAAACGATGTGAGTTGGGCGCTCAAAAACAAATCGAACCCAGGCGCAAAAGCATATCCTTGAGTCGCCTTCTTATATTTGTCTTCGCCGTCATGGCCCTTCTCATAGCAACCCCCAACCTTCGCGCAGGGTCGCTGCCCTGCCCTCATCAGGGCGCCGTCAATCTCCAGGTTCACATACTCGGCGGCGGTGGCTGATCCGGATGTGTTCGTCTGATTCGTGATGACCGAGCCACCCGTAAAGTGGGCGCTCAGCCGCCCGAAATCGAAGGGATCGTTTACCGTTGTTAGCTCAGAATATAGATTGCCGTTGCCCGAACTCGGATACTCGACTAGGCACAATTCTGTGCCCCCGACCAGCGGCTGAACAAGAGTAAATGTGTTCGGCGTTTTCCCAGAGATCGTAGCCAGCGTGGAAGTGGTGGTGGTATTAGCGGATCCGGAACCACTCGACAACCCGGTCGTATTGATTTGCAATTGAATGCCATGCGCGAGATCGTCTGCCCCGCATCTCGGGTTCCCGCGGGCATCCGCAACGGCCGCCGCAGCTTTTTCCTGCAAGTCCTTCGCGGCTGCAGCTTCCACCTTTGCGTCGTCTGCCACCTTCTGCGCGTCCGCCGAAGGCGAATTCATAGTTGTAGACTTCGTAGCTGCAGCATTTGTCTGCGCGGTGGTCGCAGCTTTAGCCTTTGCAGCGGAGTCCGCAGCCTTTGCAGCGGAGTCCGCATCAAGCTTGTGGAAATTCTTGATGTTGGCGTTTTGCTTCACCACCAAGTAGCCCGGATCAAACTGATAAATGGAAAACTGATATTTATCGTCTCCCAGCACAGTAATCTGGGTATTGCCGTCGTCGGGTCTCGCACCAAACGAAATGCCATTCGGAACCACTGTCGCCGTACTCATGGCCGACTTGGTTCCTCCTGTTTTCAGGGTCGCCACCTCAGTCACATACACATACTGTCCCGCGGCAAGTGTTGTCACCAGAACCGCGCTGAAACTGCCCGTCCCCCCCGACACAGAATTCGTCTTAGTGCCATTTGAATTGCTCAGTGGCGCAGGCGCCGGAGACTCGGAGCAGTCAGACGCACTGCTGGGCTGCGTGTTGAAAACACAGACGTAAATATCAACGGCGGAATAGTCCATGGAAGTCTTCTGCGATGTCCCGGTGATCACCGACACGTCCTTGGCTAGGTCGCTCGTGACGATTGGAGCCGTGGGGGAGGCCGAAGGGGCGTTAGGAGCGGCGGCCGACGCCGCATCCTGGGCACACAAACAATTGTTCAACACGCAGGCGAAGAGAAGCCCGCATAGGGTGAGATATCTGGTTTTCATTGGTTCGCTCCTAAACAGTGTGTGGTTCTCTAGTCGCTGTTGTTGAGCAAGACTTGTCTGGATCCCGTGGAAGGGACCTGTCTCGCAAGTCAACGGACGCCGCCGGGAAGGCGGCCTGCCGCTGGGCCCAGTGAAGCTCTGATTGAGTCCGTCCGAATGAGCTGGAGTATTTAAGAAATTAACCGACAACCCGTTTTTTGACAACAATTAAAACCAGACGCTAGCGCAAAAACAGCCCGAAGCGACCCAACTCGCTTCGGGGCTTTTTCTCGCTCCTAGCTCCGTCCGCGCAGGACTACTTGATCTTGAAGCGCGCCTGGAACTGCAGGATGAGCCCATGCACCACGGCGGGCCAGGGCATATTCGGGCGGCCGCTAAAGGTCTCCGCCCACAGCAGGTGCCCACGCGCGCCGTCGGGCGTGGCCGTGTAGATGCGAAGAGTTCCGAGATTGGCGTCCGAGCCTTCGCTGTACATCACTCCCTGATCGTCCACCGGGATCATCAGGAAGTCCAGGTCCGCCGAGGCGCCCGGCGCGGCGATGGTCTTGCCCAGCTTCTTGCTGACGAAGTCGCCCAACTGCGAGCGCGCTATGCCATCGGCATTGTGGGTTTCGATCTTCACCGCAGTCGCAGCAGCCAGCGCCTTCTGGAACACCGCGCCGTCGCAGTGGTAAACATGGTCCTTCAGGGTGCAGCCGCCCAAATCCTCCGTGGTCTGGCTTTGACCGCGCGACGGCGTCCACATCAGCCCAACCCCAACCAGCCCAACCAGAACCACCTGAACCCCCGGTCGCCTGCCCATCTGGCGTACAGCACACAACCCAGTTTCTTTCATGGCCAGAATTCTACTCCGCCCTGGCTTCCAGCCCGCTACTCCTGATTGCCCGGCCGTACCTTCTCCGGAGCATGCAGCTTGGTCTTTGCCGCGGTGAACTTCACCCGCACCAAGTCTCTCTGCGGGTCCTTGCCCGCGGGCGCGTTGAAAGTAGCAACAAACGTCTCGGCGATCGCTCCCTGGAACATCCTCAGAAACGGCGCGGTCGACTGAGGATTCCCAACTCCCTCCCAGTAGTTGACGCCTCCTGTTCCCTGCGTCAGCTGCTGCAAGTAATCCTGGCCGCTGTTGTCCGCCATGGGCCCGTTAATTCCGGCATCGCCAAAGTAGATGGCGTAGACCGCCACGCCAGCCCGCTGCGCGTCGGCGATCGCCGTATCGACATAGGGGCTGCCCTGATTCATCACACTGGTGCTGCCGTTATATGGGTCCACCCCATTCGTAATGAACATGACAAAACGCGCCTTGTGCTGCGAACCAGGCGCGCCGCCAGGCCAGTTCTTTACAAAATCCGAGAGACAAATATAGGGGCTCGCGCTCATCCCGGGCACTCCCTCGGGCAGGTGCAGCGTGGAAGCCGCGGCCGCATGGTCGGTGGTGAAGGCTTGCTCCGGCACCACGCGGCCGTACTGCATAAAGCCGACCATGACCTCGATGCCGGGGGCAAGGCTGCGGACAAAGTTGCGCAGGTTGTCTAGCTCGCGGCCGACGCTCTCGCGCAGGCCATCGTCGATCAGCAGCGCCACCTGCGCATTGCCGGGGAGCACCGGCGCCCATGCGCTCAGCGGTTCCTTGTGGTCGTCGACCATCACGGTCAGGGCCGAGGCGTCCGCCGGTGGCGTGGACTTGGCATCCACATTCACCAGCGCCTGGGTCGGGACCGGGCCTTCCATTTGGGCTTGGGCTGTCAGTCCAAGCGTCAGCGCGGCGGCAAACAGAACAGCGGCGGAAAAAAGTCTCGTCATAGCATTTACTTAGACGCGTCTGCGGCCCGCGCGTTGCCCTCGGAATCGCATCAGGCCGCTTGTCTTGACGCGAAGCGTCGAGAACCGCACGAAGTACTCGCGCGAAGCGTCCAAGATGGTACGAAGTACCCTCAATCCCCGCCGATCCTCACCTTCAACCCCGCCCTTACCGTAAACGGCAGTGCCGGGTAGCCGATCGGCCCAATGTGCTGCTGGCTCAGCAGGTTGTCCAGCTCGGTAAACACCGTCACCCACTTCTTCACCGCATACGTCGCGTTGGCATCCAGCTTGGCGTAGCCAAAGTCGAGGTCCCGGTTGGGCAGAATCATCGAATCGGTCCCAGCCAGGTCCGCGTAGTAGAGGTAAGTGGAGTCGTCGGAGCGGCTGGCGAGCGCTCCCTTCAGCGCCGCGGTAAACTTCGTCCCTTCGTATTGCACAGCGAAGAATCCCGAATGCGGCGGACGCCGGAATGGCCGCGCACCCACCAGCGGATCGTAAGCTCCTATGGCGATGCCGGGAATGTTGGGATTGGTGTTCGCCATTCCCTGCAACGCCGAAACCGCGTCGCTCGAAAAGGACCGCTCCACGACCGAGTCCAGGTAGGTATAACCCCCATGCACCAGCAGCCGGGTGAACGGTCGATACTGGATCTCGGTCTCCACGCCCTCAGCGCGAAACGCGAGCGAGTTGAGATAAGCTGAAAACAAGTTGGGGTCGCCGGCCGGAACGATCCCAAAATACTGCCTTAGCGCGCTCGCGCCAACTGACTCAATCTCGTGCGAGAACTGGTTGTGGAAATACCCAGCCTTGAAGATCAACTTCTCCCCGCGGATGTCCTGGTCGACGCCAATATCCAGTGTGCGCGATCGCTCCGGGCCGATGGAAGCAATATGGAATTTGGCAATGTCGGCGCTATCGTCCGCCTGCTGAAGCTGGGCAAACAGGCTGGAGAGTCCGGCCGAGAGCGACGGTTCCACCACGCCGGTCGCGACGTTCAGGCGAACCCGCGTTCCATGCATCGACTTGTCACCAGGAAACACCGGCTGATATGCGAGTCCTACCCGCGGTGTCCCCGCAATTCCATAGAGATGGTTCTTCTCCAGCGCTCCGCCAGCCGAGTAAAACAGCCGATTCTTGACATCTCCACTGAACTGCAGTGTGTACTCGAAGTTGGTGCGCTGGGTTTTACCGCTGTAATCGTATGCCGGATAGTTGAAACTCCCGCGCTCATTCTCATAACGGAAGCCGAACAGCGCCGCAATCCTGTACGGAAAGACGTAGTCAGTCTGGTAGTAAAGCTCGTCGCGGTCGGTATTGAGCGGATCTTCGGGTTGCGGATAGGTGCCGGGGTACGCCGGGCAGCCATACGTGTATTCAAGAATCGTCTGGCCCGTCGCCGTGTATCCGTTCGCCCCACGGATGGTCACCGGCTTGCCGTAGTAATCGCCGCCGTTCCCATCGTTCAGACACGTTCCCGCCGCGTAGAACGTGTCGAACTGCTCGCGCTTGCGGGCGATACCGTAGCGCACCAGGTTGTGCCATCCGCTCTCCAGCCGATTCTCTACCGTCAGCCCCGAGTAGATATCCTGGTCGCTCTGCTTCGCCGCAGCCGACTCGCCTTGGAAGTCCCACGCGCCGGACACACCCGCTGCGGAATCCGCATTGCGGATGGTGAACCGCGCCAGCGTATTGGCGGCGATCGCATAGCCCACATTCGCCGCCGAAGTCACCGAGTGATACTCATCCATTGGCAGAGCATTGCCGCTCTGAAAGCGCGAAAAGGCCGCGTAGTAGTCCAGCTTCTTGCGCGCACCGCTCAACGCGGCCTCATTGCGGTAGGTGTGAAAGTTGCCCGCATCGCCCGAGTAGTTCAACACCGGCTTGATGCCCGTGCCGCGCGCTGTGGCCAGCGAGACGACCGAGGCTGACGCGTCCGAGCCATACATCACCGAATCCGGCCCGCGGTACACTTCGATCGCCGTGCTCGACGACCCAACCGCGCCGATCCCCGTCGACGAGACTGTCCCAAAGTCGAACGTGCCGCCCACGTCCTCTGCCGGAATACCGTCGATCAGAACCTTGTTCGCATCCGAGTTGCCGCCGCGCACAAATAGCGAAGTCAACGCGCCATACTGGCCCTCCTGCACCACATCGACGCCCGGAGACTGGCGCAGCGCATCCACGATGCCCATCGTCGTCGCCAGGTCACTCTGCGGAATCAGCGTCACCGCCGAGCTCGATTGCTGGACTGGCGTCGGCAGGCCGGTCGCCGTCACCGTGACCTCCTCATGCACCGACCCCGCCTCGAGCACCACGTTCTGCATGATCTCATCGGTCGCGCCACCGTAGAAATCCTGGCCAATGCCGGGATAGAACTGCGTCGCCGACGTCAACAGCACGAAGCGCCCAGCCTCGGTCGAGCGAATCTCGAACGACCCATCCAGGCCCGCGATGGCGATGGCAACCGGTTTCTGCCCCTGGATGAGTTGAACGCGAGCGCCCACTACCGGCCGCCCCAGCGGGTCGGTGACCACGCCACGCACCACAACTGCTCCGGCAGGCGAAGCCGTCAGTAAAACGAATGCAAGTAGAAGGAAGGCGGCGAGCGGCGAGAAAACAGACGCACGCAAAGAAAATGCGGCCACAAGACGGCCGGTGAATGCGGACATATCGGAAGCTCCTACGCTCCCCCCGGAGCGTGGTTAATGTTCGCGGCGGAACCGGTCTCCTGACTTACGCGGGTGCATGCCAGCGGAGCCTCTTGACCTCCCTTCCCGTCGCCTGGCGGCTTCAGTGGAAGAGTCATGGCTGGCATTCACGCCCCTCCTATGGTCTGGAGCAGCGTGCGCGCTTACAGTTGCGGGGCAGTGGCGGAGTTTCACCGCGCTTCCCGAACATTCCGTTGCGGGCAATAGTTGTAGTGGCACGACTCCCAAACGAGGCCAGCCGCAGGACAAGAGGTGAAACTCAAGTATCCAGCCTTCCCGTCGGCGCTGTCAAAACGCCGCCCCACAGCTACGGCATCAGCAAGACCTTCCCCGTCGTCTTTCTCGCCTCCAGATCGCGGTGCGCCTGCGCCGCGTCGGCCAGAGGGTAGCTGTGCTCCAGCCGCAGCTTCAGGCTGCCATCACCGACGCAGCCCAGCACCTCGCCCGCCCTCTGTTCCAACTCCGCTCGGCTAGCGGTGTAGTCCTTCAGCGTAGGTCGCGTGATGTACAGCGACCCCCGAGTCGAAAGCTGAATCAGGTCGAACGGCGGCACCGCTCCACTCGATCCGCCATACAGCACCATCATCCCGCGCGGCCGCAGGCACGCCAGACTGCCCTCAAACGTAGTCTTGCCCACCGAGTCGTACACCACCGGGACGCCCTTGCCGACAGTCAGCTCCTTCACCCTCACGGCAAAATCTTCGTGCGTATACAGGATCGCCTCGTCCGCTCCAGCCTCTCGCGTCAGCGCCGCCTTCTCTTCGGTGGAGACGGTCGTCAGCACCCGCGCGCCCAGCCGCTTCGCTATCTGGATCAACAGCAGTCCCACCCCGCCCGCGCCCGCATGCACCAGCACTGTCTCGCCCTTTTGGATGGCATAGGTCGAATGCGACAGATAATGCGCCGTCATTCCCTGCAGCATCGCTGCAGCCGCCTGTTGCGTGTTCACGCCTTGGGGAATCGCAATCAACCGCTCCACCGGCGCAACCGCAAACTCCGCGTAGGTCCCGGGCACGCCGCACCACGCAACCCGGTCGCCCACCTTTACCGAACGTGCGTCCGGCCCAACCGCAGCCACTACCCCCGCCGCCTCCTGACCAGGAATGAAGGGAAGCTGCGCCGGATACCGTCCCTCGCGCAGATACACGTCGATGAAGTTGACGCCGCACGCCTCAATCTTGATCAAAGCATGGCCGGGTCCGGGTGTGGGGGTGGGCAGCTCGCGGAGCACCAGCACTTCGGGTCCGCCGGTCTGGGTAATCTGGATCGCTCGCATGGTTCCTCCATGCTACCCCTCGCCACCCGTTCCCGAAAACCTCACCCTGTTCGCCGGCTTGCCGACTCGCTAACTTGCTGACTCGCTGCCATGCTGCGACAATACTCACTGCAATGCAACCCGACAATCTCATCTCGCTCAAGGACGACATGGTGGCCTTCATCGCCGGCCACGGCATGCGTCGCTTCAATGGATACATCACCGAGGAAGTCCCCACCGTCATCTTCGAGGACGAGGAGCCCGACTCTTGGAAGGACTTCGTCGAGCACGCCAAGGCCGCCGGCGCCAGCTTCGTCACCATGAGCGAGGTGGTCCTCGAGAAGTCCGACATCGCCATCCTGCTCGACCAACTGCGCGACCAGGCCTACCCCGACGCCGACGCGCCCGAGATCGATGACGCCGAATACCTCGTCAACCACGTCGGCAAGCTCGGCTACCTCCAGCTCGGCTTTGCCCACCAGGGCGTCATGTTCCTCTTCGAGACCTCCACCGAGTGGTACGAGCGCTTCCAGGAACTCATCGAGACCGTCACCG
>Ga0326727_10007472_pt1 | contig 28848 bp, 25 predicted proteins | sample MB2enrmetagenome_FD_207643 | JGI IMG/M metagenome (GOLD analysis project Ga0326727, IMG submission 207643) | Lab enriched peat soil microbial communities from McLean, Ithaca, NY, United States - MB29MY | ecosystem: Environmental > Terrestrial > Soil > Wetlands > Peat | place: USA: New York... | reverse complement strand
TTTCTCAAGGGGGGTTGCCGGGTACCGTGCTCTCCGGCGTAACCATAAGCATGAACATAGGATTACTAACAAAATCAAGATGCATTCTGCTCATTTGCGCAAGCCTGGGGCTTTCGGTCCTGGCCACGCCTTCGTTCTCGGCAGATCCGATAGAGAAGAGCGTCTCAGTCGGCGACTCCGTTATCATTGAGTGCAACAATCTGGTCAGGGCAGCCATTAGCCAGCCCGACATCGCCGATTTTGCGATCGCATCCACAAAAGAATTGATAATCAACGGAAAGAGCCCTGGGGTCACAACCCTTTACTTATGGGATGACTCCGGGCGGCGACCGTATAAAGTCATCGTACACAATCCGGATGTGGATATGGAGTCCATACGCGCCGCGGTCGAGAAAAGACTCTATGATCAAAGAATAAGCGTTAGCTATGCGGGCAATTCAATTGTACTTGAAGGATTCGTTTCGCATCAGGTGGATTCCGACAGGGCAGAGGCTATCGCCAACGCAATAGTGGATAAGATGGCCCCGCAGACCGGCTCAGGCGTTGGAGCTGCCGCTCCGACCTCAGCAGGCGCCGGCGCCTCAAACCCGGTTCCGCAGCCATTGCAGCTTCCGGGGGCCGTCGGAACTACCGTGGGCGCGGTAACAGGACTAGCAAATATGAGTATCGGCGGCACAGGTAGCCCTTCGTCAGGAGCGACACCGCACGGCAGCATCGCAACGCCCAGAGTCGTCAACTTGATCCAAATCAAGCGCATCATCGACGAAGTTAGTGACGGCACCCTGGCTCTTGCAGAGACGCTCAAGAGAGCATTTGCGGGAAGGCCGCTTACCGTGCGCGCTCTCCCAGGCAGCGTAATCATAGTTGAAGGACAGGTTCCGACTCAGATCGAGATGGACAATATCAATCTCATCATGAAAGGATGGGATAAGGAATTCAGATCGACCGGCAAGGATCAGGAAGAGAAGATCACTTACATCAACGCGGTTACGATAAACTCCGCGCTGGCCAATCAGATTATGGTGCAGGAGCAGGTGATCGATATGGAGAGCGCCGCAAGTCAGAACCTGGGAATCGACTTCGGTAGCGTTCAGTTTGCCGCCAGTACTGTTAGCGATATTTCGAGAACAGCGTCCCTTGCCGGTCAACCGTTCCTGTTCGGACCGGCGGCCGGAGGACTTTTTGATAGTAATTCAAGCACAGGCACCTATGGCTTCTTCAATCCAATCGGCGCTGCAATCAGCGCCCTTGAGACCAACAACAAGGCGAAGACACTCGCCAAACCGAACCTGGTGGTATTGGATGGCCAGGATGCCAATGTGCAGGTTGGTGGGCAGATACCCATTCCTTTGGTATCCAGTAGCGGAGGGACTTCAGCCCTAACAGTTAGCTATCAGACTTATGGAGTCATGCTTAAGGTTACACCTACCGTTACCGGTAAGGATACCGTGCAACTGAAGATAGTCGCGGATGTGAGTGCGCTTGACCAGGCAAACGCGGTCCAGGAAAACGGCTTTGTCATCCCGGCGCTTACCACCAGACACGCCGAAACCATCGTCAACGTCCGTGACGGCCAGTCGCTGGCAATCGGCGGTCTGCTGCAGAGCAATAAGGGTAGCACGCTCAAGAAGATTCCAGTGCTTGGGGACCTTCCCATTCTGGGCGACTTCTTCAAGTCCAAAACGTGGACAACGAGTAATACGGATCTCATCATTATGTTGACTCCGCACCTGATAAAGCCTCAGACGTTAACACCGACAGCGCCGATAGAGGTGAAACCATAGGATTACTAACCCGGGGCCGACGTTGACCCCTGCTCTGTCTGAGCGGTATATGGCATACTAACATGGCAACACGATTACTGGTAGCAGAACAAGACCTGGATATACGCAAGCAGATCACGGACATGGTCGCCGAGAACGAAGAGTTCGAGGTCATTGGTTTCGCGCGCGATGGCCAGGAGGCCATAGAGATGACGATGCAGTTTCATCCCAGCGTCGTACTCATCGCATTCGACCTCCCGGGCATATCAGGCCCGGCAACTTGTGAAACAATCGACACAATCGCACCGAGAGTCTATCCCATCCTTATGACGGATTCCCGCACGCCGGACAAGATAGACATGGCCCTTAGATCCGGCGCCCGGGCGCTGCTCACCAAGCCTTTGGACACGTACCACTTCAACACGGTGTTGCAGGCTCTGATCGAGACCATGACGAGGTGCGAATCGCACGATTGTCGCCAGTGGGAAGATCCCTCGCGTTACCCAAAGATCATCTCCGTCACGGGGGCAAAAGGCGGCATCGGTAAGAGCAGTGTTGCCGTAAACCTTGCAGTCGCCCTTGCCAAAGAGGCTCCGGATAATGTGGCTGTGATCGATCTCTGCACCCAGTTCGGGGACGTCGCCACCATGTTCAACGTGACTCCCCGCTATACGATCATGGATATGATGGAGAACTCACGAGAACCGGAAGCCGACCTTGTGACCGGTTACATGACTAAACATCCGTCCGGAGTGCATGTGCTGGTAGCTGCCAGCACCCCGGTACATTATGAGGCAATCGGCGCCGATTATCTTGAGAACCTTCTCTACGTGCTCAAAAGGCTGTACAAATACGTAATTGTGGACATTCCGCCGATTTTGCATACGGCCAGCGTCCAGGTACTCGCGCACTCCAACATGGTTGTTCTAGTGGCCAATCTCACGGATTTGGCGACCATTGCGGATACAAAGAAGTTCTACGATACGCTTGTTGCTCAGAATGTGCCGAAACATGGAATCAAGATAGCGCTGAATCGAGTTGCCAGAAATAGCCCGGTTTCCGTTTCGGACGTGCAGGATATAATCGGCTGCGAGATAATCGGGCAGATTCCCAACGACTCGAGGCTGCCTTCCGCGGTGAATCAGGGCGTTCCTCTTTTCCTCTTCGAGGCCGATTCGCCGTTCTCCAACAGCATCAGGCAGATGGCTTCCGTCGTCGCCCTGGGATCGTCTGCCGCGGAACAGCCGAAGAACTTCTCAACTATGATGGCAGGATTGCTTGGAAGTCTGTTCGGCAGATAAAATAATAAATGAGGACTTGGAGCCTGAAGAGTGATTTGCGACGCTCCGGGCTTTTGATGACTTAGCATGGGACTACTTAACAACAACAGAATGCACCCGAGTTCAGATGGATTAGAGCACCCTACCTCAAGAAACTCCGGCCTGCCGGATCAGGCGGGGCTGGAGCGAAGAATACATCAGAAGCTGATGGAAGATGTCGATCCGGAGGAATTGAGCCATCTTGACCGCACCGCGATGGCAAACGAGATTCAAATCGTCATGTACAGCGTTCTCGCTCAGGAAGGAACAGCCCTCCCCGCTCGCACTCGCGACCGAATTGTTGCCAATATCATGGACGAAATCCTTGGATATGGGCCCATTCAGCCGCTGCTCGACGATATATCCGTAACTGAAGTCATGGTTAACGGTCCTGACAAGGTATACGCGGAAAAATCAGGGCGATTGTACCTCACGGACAAGGTTTTTCGCGATGACTCCCATGTCATGCGCATCATCGAGAAAATCGTCTCGCCGCTGGGACGAAGAGTTGATGAAAGCTCCCCGATGGTCGATGGGCGACTCCCGGATGGCTCCCGTGTAAACGCCATCATTCAACCGGTAGCAGTAACCGGCCCGACGCTCACGATCCGAAAATTTGCCAAGGACCCATTCAAGGTCGATGACCTGATTAGATTCGGGACAATGACCGAGGATATGGCTGAGTTCCTGAGAACATGCGTCCTCGGGCGTCTCAACCTCGTTGTTTCCGGAGGTACCGGTAGTGGCAAAACCACTACACTCAACGTTCTTTCATCTTTTATCCCCAACGACGAGCGAATTCTTACCATAGAAGACGCCGCTGAACTTCAGCTTCAGCAGGATCACGTGGTGACGCTGGAATCCAGGCCGTCCAACCTGGAAGGCCGGGGCGAAATCAGCATCAGAATGCTTGTGAGGAACGCCCTCCGAATGCGACCGGACCGTATTGTTGTTGGTGAGTGCCGAGGCGGTGAGGCTCTGGACATGCTCCAGGCAATGAATACAGGTCATGACGGCTCCCTCACAACCCTCCACGCTAACAGCCCCAGGCACGCCATTTCCAGGCTTGAGACAATGACCCTCATGGCCGGTACCGAGCTTCCATCCAGGGCAATTAGAGAGCAGGTAGCCAGCGCCGTTCACTTGATCGTTCAGCAAAGCAGACTTCGAGACGGAAGCCGCAAGCTGACCTATATCACGGAAGTTCAGGGGATGGAGGGGGACACCATCATCCTGCAAGACATCTTCAAGTTTGAGCAGAGAGGCGTGGATGAGCACGGAAAGGTAATCGGAGAACTGGCGCCAACCGGACTCAGACCTAAATTCACTGAAAAAATCCTTCAGCAGGGACTTTCTCTCCCGGCCACACTCTTTGAGAAGAAGGCAAAAGGATGGCTTTAGCTTGGGCTGCCGCAACGATGCTGGGCGTAACCATTTTTCTGGTCCTGATTTGGGTTGTGGCTACCACTACTCAGAACAAGGCTAGATCGCGCCTGCAAGGCCTGCTGGAACCTCCGAAACCGCAGCAAGAGTCCCAACTCACACAACGCGCGGTCAAACCTCAGGACAGGCTGCCGACAATCGCCAAGCTGATAAGAGGCTGGAGCGTTACCGAGAAGATTTACACGGAACTCTCGCGTGCCGGCTGGCTCATCAGGCCAAGTGAGTTCGTTGGGCTGCTCTTTCTCAGCATCATCATGGGAGCCTGCCTCGGTGTCATTCTACTGGACACAATCATGGCTGAGGTTATTCTGGCCTGTGTTTCTGCCTGCATACCAATAATCATACTAAAATCCAGGCAAGCTGCCAGAAAAGCCGCCTTCAACAATCAGATTGTCGATGCGCTGGACATGATCACCTCATCCCTCCGTTCCGGATTCAGTTTTCTTCGCTCTATTCAATTAGTCGCCCAGGAAATGCCTGCCCCGATGTCACAGGAATTCAAACGAGTTATTTACGAAGTTAACGTGGGCCGTGGTTTAGAGGAGGCGCTCAGAGGGATTGTCGAGCGTGTTGAGAGTTACGATTTCGATCTGGTAATAACGGCCGTCAGCATCCAGCTAACGGTTGGAGGCGATCTCGCCGGAATCCTTGAGACAATCGGCAATACACTTCGTGACAGAATTCAGGTAATGGGCGAGATGAACGCCTTGACGGCTGAAGGCAAGATGTCTGCTATCATCCTGATGCTTATGCCTCCTGGCCTGGCGCTTCTGCTGCTTTCGATCAATTATCCATACATGCACAAACTGGTCGAGGATCCACTCGGTTGGCCTATAGTCATTGGAACGGTTGTTTTTCAGTTAGTCGGCGGAATTGTTATGAAAAACATGCTGAAGTTGGACGTGTAGCGGGCGCCAGGCGTTAGGTATTAGGAATTGGGGATGCGGTCCCTAAATCCTAAATCCGGCCCTGAATTCCAAATCCTGAATCATAGCTGTCCAAAATAATTTGCCAGTTTCGATTTCCGGACTGCCCTCACCCCTCCCTCTCCCGCCAGGGAGCAGGAGAGGGGGATCGGACCGCCATCCTGAGATCAATTCTGGATGCGCCAGGGTTGTGACTCAAAAAAGACCTTAGTTGTGAACTCACGCTCAAGTTGAGCGTGGTTCAAATGTTATTTTGGACAAGTATGATCCTAAACCCTGAATCCTATATGAGGGACAATATCCATGCAATATGTAGTAGCGGCATTCGCCTTCTTGACCATGGCTTTGCTCGCGATTGGTCTGATGATGAAAAGCGAGCGCCAGATCATTCGCGAGCGAATGAATCAGCACGGGCTGAACGATCCCGCGATGTCGTCGGTAGCTGCTGAGTTAAATCAGCCCTTCCGCGAACGAATCATTCTGCCTTTCCTGGCAAGCATTTCGCAGTTTGCGGCAAGGTTCAGTCCGAGCGGTTCCTCCCACGCCATCGATGAGAAACTGATTATGGCGGGAAAGCCCTGGGGCCTTGGCAGCAAGGAGTATCTCGGGATTCGCGTTCTCTCCGTCATATCCTTTACCATTATAGGAATAGTTGCGAGTCGATTCACCGATGGAGGGACCACTGGCATGCTTGTGTTTGGCTTCTGTATTGCCATCGGAATGTATGCTCCCGGATCGATAATCGATCACGTTATCGCCGGCAGGCAGTTGATAATCAGACACGTCCTTCCGGAAATGCTCGACCTCCTCACGGTGAGCGTAGAGGCCGGTCTGGGTCTCGATGGCGCGATGCACAAGGTTGTAGAGAAGATGAACAATCCACTTGCCGAGGAGATGCAGAGGGCATTGCAGGAAATGAGAGTCGGAAAGATGCGAGCGGAGGCCATGAGAGACATGGCCGACCGCGTTCAGGTATCGGAGCTCACCTCCTTTGTAGCTGCACTATGTCAGGCAGACCAACTCGGAGGCAGCATATCCAGGGTGCTGCGTGTTCAGAGCACCGCCATTCGAGCCCGTCGTATGCAGAGAGCGCGAGAGGCCGCCGCAAAGCTTCCGGTCAAGCTGCTCTTCCCAATGGTAATCTTCATCTTCCCGGCCATCTTCGTCGTAATCCTTGCCCCGGGAGCCGTCACCATCATGCGATCCCTCGGCGCAATCTAGGGAAGAGGAGTGACAGGAGTTGCAGGAGTAAGGCGAGTACTGGAGAGACGGAGTGACGAGTGATAGAGTAACATGGCTGGATCCGGAATTCCGGATACTCCTTTTACTCCTCAAACTCCTTCCACTCCCCTCCCATCTGCCTGATACCTGATACCGACACCCTTTTCCCGAAAGGAAAAACCGATGCTCGATAAAATCGATCTATCCATCAAACTCTGCGAAAAAGACTACAACTCCCAACTGCCCGATATCCAGCTTAGACTTGTGCGCCTTCAGCAACAGATACATCAGGCGCAAATCCCCGTCATCATAATGTATGAAGGGTGGGATGCCAGCGGCAAGGGCGGGAGCATTATGAGGATAACGGAGAAGATCGACCCTCGCGGCTATCACGTCTGGCCGATCGGTGTTCCCACCGATATCGAGCTTGCCCACCACTATCTCTGGCGATTCTGGACGCGCATGCCCGCCAAAGGGGAGATCGCCATCTTCGACCGAAGCTGGTACGGACGAGTCCTCGTCGAGCGAGTGGACAAACTCACTCCTCCCGATCTCTGGGAGCGCGCCTACTCGGAAATCAATAATTTCGAGAAGACACTGGTCGAGAACGGCGCCGTCATGATCAAGTTCTGGATGCACATCAGCAAAGATGAACAGCTCAAACGCTTCAAGGAGCGTGAGGCCGACCCATACAAGTTCTGGAAGATCACCCCGGACGACTGGGACGACCGAGCCAAATGGGACGAATACGTAGTGGCGGCGGAGGAGATGTTCAAGAACACCGACACCCACCACAGCCCCTGGCACATTATAGCGGCGGAGTGCAAGCGATATGCCCGCGTCGAGACCTGCAAGATCGTCGCCGCCCGCCTCCAAAAAGCCCTGGATGCGAAGGGGTCGGCGGCATAACGGCGCCGTGCCTGCAACTAATGATCGGAGATGCTTCGATCGCAAAGCAAAGCGGCGCAGCCGAACCCCGATGACGCTCTCCCTGGATTCCGGAGAATCCAGCCTCGGGATAACATATCCCTCGGGATCAAATCGATTGTCCGGCACACTGTAGTCTGCATTAGGGCGATGGGTACCGAATGGCCCAACTAACCACCCGGTTTTCCCATCACCACGCGCTTGATGATGATCCCGACACCGAAGATGCGCTCGAAGAAGCTCTTCTTGTTCTCCAGCGCCCACATCTCCAGCGGGCAATCCTCCGTGGCATAAACCTCGATGGAAAGCACCTTGTTTCCCTGCACGAATCGACAGATCACCTCGCTCACCAGGCCGAGCTGGCTCCTGTCCAGAGCATCCGATATCCGCAGGATCGAGCAGAGCACATCCGCCATGCGAACGGATGCCGCGCTCATCCTCTGCGGCCTCAGCTTCTGCGGGGTGAGCTTACGGTGGCACATCGCGGCGGTGGCGACAATCTCGATCTCGTCGTCGGTAAAGCCGAGGAGATTGGAGTTGCGCACAAGGTAGTACGAGTGCTTGTGATGGTCGCCGTAGCTGATGAACGTGCCGATGTCATGCATGAGCGCCGCGTAGGTCAGCAGTTCACGCTCGACCTTCCCGTACGGGTGAATGCCGAGTTGCTTCAACTGATCGAAAATCGATCCTGCGAGCCCCGCCACCTTCTGTCCGTGATTCTCCTCGAACCTGCACGCTCTGCCCAACTGCATTATGCTTCGCTCTCGGACGGAGGTGCCGAGATACGCTTCCCGGACGGTGTCCTCCTGGAAAAGGCGGTCGATCACCAGGCCGTCGCGTAGCGCTCGGTCGCTTATCTGGATTCCCGGCGCTTTCACGCCTTTCATAATCGCGTCCAGGATCGCCGCTCCGCTCACGATGATGTCAGCCCGATCAGGATTGATTCCCGGCACGTTCAATCGCTGGCGGAGGTCGAGCTTGCAGAGGATGGAAATCGTTTCCTGAAGGTCTTCATACTTGAGGTAGTAGTTGCGGATGCTGGATATTTCGCCCTCCAGCCGGCGCGCCGTGATTTCGGCTAGATTCATGATTGTGCCTGAACTGCCGACCAAAAGGTCGTATCCCTGATCGGCGATCTTCCGCACAGCATGATTCGCCACACCGAGCGAATAATCCACCATCTTTCGGTAGGTTTTCTCGCTCACGGGGCTCTGCTCGTGCGTATGGAACATGTCCGAAAATCGAATGGCCCCGAGCTTGAGGCTCTCCAGCAGGCTGTAGTCATGGCTGCCGCCGAGGATCAACTCCGTGGTTCCCCCACCAATATCGACAAACAGGGCCGTGTGGGAATTCAGATCGATGCCGCTGGATACGCCCAGGTAGATTAGACGCGCCTCCTCGATCCCGGAGATTACCTTGACCTCGACCCCCGCCTCTTCCCTCGCTCGCTCGACGAACTCGGCGCGGTTCTGCGCCTCACGGGCGGCAGCGGTGGCGACAACCACAATCTCGGAGGAGTTGTAGGCGTTGGCGATATCGGCGAACTTCTTCAGTACAAGCAGACCGCGCTCCATGGCAGCTTTGGTAAGCCTGTTGTGCCCGAACTCCCCCTCCCCCAGCCGAATCACTTCCTTGTTCAGCGCCAGAGGATGGTAGTTATGGTTATCATCTATCCGAACCACTCCAAGCCTGATGGAGTTGGTCCCTATATCAACTACGCTTAACGTTCTCACAATTTCTCAATTCTTGCGATGCAGGGCAAGGAGTATTAGGAGTATCGAAACGGGTCCGGAATCCATAGACTGCAGTAATCCTTACACTCCCCTCCGACTCCACTTCCCTAATTTCCGTTCCGGAGCCCAACGCCCAGTACCCAACACCTAACGCCTTATTTGCCCAAGACGTCAAACCTTGCTTCCAGGTCGAAAACCTCTCTAAACAGGTCCGCCTTCTCCTTTGCCGATTCAATCTCAACCCGGCAGTCATGCTCGCTTTGCAGCACGAAAACCGCCTTAGTTCCCGCGACCCTGAAATCCACAACATGGCACTCGGCATCGTGCAGGGCATCCAAACCATCGGCGATCCGAATCAGGGCCGACAACTTGCGAACCGTCTCCCTGTCATGAGCTTTCAGCATCGAAAACCCGGTGTGCGAGAGTTTCGGGAGGCCTTTGCGATGGTAACGGGCAATATTGGCGATCATCAGTGTCTGTCTTGGCGTCAGTCCGCGTGGGGGGTTGGCGTGAATCAACTCAAAGGAGCGTTTGTGGTGCCTGGTCTGCCCGCCGCTCCAGCCTATATCGTGAAGAAGCGCGGCATATGTGAGTATCTCCTTCTCCTCTTGACCCAGACCGTGCAGTTCAGTTGTTAAATCAAAGATTGATTCCGACAATTCTGCGACGTTCCGTGCATGGGAGAAGTCGTGATCGTATGATTCGGCGGTCCTTGTGACCTCATCTCGAATGTCAACCATCTAAATCTCGAATCGGAGGAAAATAGTGGAAAATGGGAATGAGCCGGGAACGCTTCGTCAAGCCCCTACTCGCTGAGGCTGGGTCTTTATGCCCAGCATTTCATAAAGAACCCCGTGGCGCAGGCCGCGGGTGGAAATGATCATCTCTTCACGTTCCAGGATAGCCATCGAGCGCTCAAGGATGATCGCTCCCGCCAGAACGCTGTCAACTCGCTCCGGTTCAAGCCCAATGACCTGCCTTCGCTCTTCCGACGTCTTGGAATAGAGCAGATCCAACACCTGCCTAACGTTGCAGAAGCTCATGTTTACGCCGTGGACTTCGTCCGTCTGCGATACGGGTACGGCCTTCCACACTCTGGCAAGGTTCACCACGCTCCCGCCAACGCCCACCATACGGTCGATCTCCACGTGGGTAACAACGCGCCTCATCTGCCACTCCGTGGCGACGGCAGCATCGACCAAACGGCATATGTTGACGTCATTGCCCTTGAGGTATCTATCGGTCAGGCGGGTTGCGCCTATGCGCAGGCTGGTTATGGAGGTGAGCTTGGGGCCGACCCCGAGAATCAGCTCGGTGGAACCACCGCCGATGTCGAGTATCGCCTGGGAGCCATCAAACGAGCCAAGCTTAGTATCGAGAGCGATGGCGTTGTATGCAAGCCGGCCTTCATCTCTGGACCCAAGTTTCTCGATCCGGACGCCCAGTTCCCGGTACACCCGGTCAATGAAAACACCACCGTTACTCGATTCGCGCACGGCACTGGTGCCGACCACCCGAGTGTTTTCTACATTGAGAGTCCTGGCAGCGTCAAGGCATTCCCTGATTGCCTCAACCCCTCTGTCCATAGCGTCTGACTGAAGTTCGCTGGTTTCTGCAAATCCTTTTCCCAGGCGAGCGTTGACTGTCGAATCCAGCAAGATACGCACATTTCCGTCAGATTCCAGTTCGCCAACGCATAACTGGACTGAGTTAGTGCCTACATCGATAGCAGCGCTTCTCAAAAGCTTCTCCTCACTCTACTTCTTAGCCCGCTCCGACAATTTCTTGCGAATTGCCTCTATATTCTCGGCGAGCTTCTTTCCCTGCTTGGCAGTCATGTCGCCGTTCTTTGGAACGGCCTGCAGTACCTCCACGAGTTCTCCGAACAACTTCTCCGCCTTTGCGGCGTCCTTGACGCCGACCGATCTGAGATGCGACGGTAGCTCTTCGAGAACAACCTCCAGTTTCTCAAACTGTCTGATGATCTTTGGAATGAGCTTGTCCTCATCAGACACACTAATGGCCGTGGATTTCAGGAGATCCTTGATCTCCACAATCCGAGGATGTTGGGGCAGCGCTTTCGCTGCCTCGGCCTTCTTAACTTTCTTCTTTACTGTCTCTTTCTTTGCCGTTTCTTTCTTTACCGGCTCGGCCTTCACGCTCTCCGGTTCCGGCGCCGGTACGGAGTCTGCAACTACGGCAGCCTCGTCCGCAACGATCTCGTCAGCCATATTCGCCCCCTCTTTCCTTGACAACAAGGCTCGATACTCGGACACGATATGCATAACCTCGCCGGGAAAATCGGCCGTCACAAGGTTTTCCCAGTGCGCAAAAGCCTCGGCATACCTTGTATCCCGATGGTCTCGGCGCTCGCCTCTCACGGTCTCGAGTATCTTTCGCTCTTCCGACGCGACATCCAGACCCTCCTCATACGTGCGAATCTTATACATCCAGATATCGCAGTCGTGGATATCGCCCAGTTGTTCCTGCAACGCCTTTACTTCGTCAATCTGCTTCACCAGGGGCTCGCCGAAACACGGAATGAAAGCCTCCATGGTGTATCGCAAACGCTTTGCGGCAATCCGCATCTCGTGAAGTTCTTTGATTTTCGATGGATCATCCAGCGCCGGAGAAAGGCTGACCAAATCCATGAGCCTGGGGCTCACATTTTTTCCGGCCTGGGAAGCGAATGGACTGTAATAAACCTCTGAATTTCTCTCTGTTATCCTGCCTACCGAATTGACCAGCGAGAGAAGCACATTCGGCAAATCATCAGCCTCGATTGCGTCCAGGGACTCCAGCATCTGCATTCGATGCTTGTCCCTGATCTCACTCTCGCAATCAAGGACCAGACTAAGATTCACACCGTTGCCGTCGGCATAAGCTTGTAGAAAATCGATAAAGACGTCCTGATCTCTTACCGCTCCCAAAGCCCGAGTCACACGCCCAACATCCGTCGCCGCGGTTTTCAGCAGTCTTTTTGGGAAGCAGTCCCCGAATATCCTCAGCGCCGAACGCAGCCGCCTCGTTGCCACACGCATATCGTGCAGAGCTTCTATGTCATCGCCGCTCTTGGTGCCGGGAAGATTCTTCATCATCTGCGCCTGAAGTCTCCGGATCGTATCCCCGGCCGCTATCCCAAACGGCGTGTCGGCGCTCAAAACGATATTCTGATCGTTCACGGAGTTCCTACCGGGGTCGGCACAAGGATCGGGTCGATCGCCCGCTGCAGGTCACGGAAGATGGCGTCAGGATCCCTGGTGGCATCAACGGTCACCCAATCAAATCTCTCAGACATCCCGTTGAGCTCTTTGATAACCCTGCTTTGGTAAATCTTGAAGCCATCCAGCAAATCGACTCCCAGCGCCAGATCCATCCCGGATTCCCAGTAGCTGAATCCCTTGCCATAAAGCGTCCTTGGAATAAGAGCCTCGACATCCGCTTTCAAATACAGCACCAAATCCGGTTTTAAGGCGAATCCGTAAACGCCTTCCAGCCATTTGGGATCGGCCCCGCGAACCGTGTCTCGCGCGCAAACCGAGTAGAAATACCTGTCCGAAAGGACGTAGTAGCCCGCTCTCAGCGCTGGGATTATCTGGTTCTCAAGACGATCCGCGAAATCCGTTGCGTAAAACAGGCTCATGGTCTTGCGACCCAGCGTGTGCCCGCTCTTTGCCTGATCCAGCCCCTCCTGGGTCAACTCCGACCTCGTTAGGCCGGTGTCGAAAACCGCATGGCCCCGGCTTTCCAACCAGTCCCTGAGCATGCAAATCTGGGTCGATCTACCGACTGAATCGGCGCCCTCTATCACCACGAGTTTACCGCAAAGCGCGCTCAGGTCCACGCCCGGTATTCCCTCGCCATACCATTGGAATCTCGTCATATCATTCTTTCTCTCTTTGCGTCCAAAAAGATCAGCTATTCGCTTCAATTCTCCGAATGGAAATCCTGCCAACCTGATCACCCTTCAGTTCACCCAGCACACCGTGGTTTTCCGCCAGTTTGTGCGAGACAATTCGCCGTACCTCGGCCTGCTGTTCCTCGATAGAGCGCGTGCCGTCAATCACGGTCAGACCGAACTCATCGACCATATTGTCATATTCGCGCATGATCCGCTCCTGGAATAGCTTGAAACTCTCCCTGACATCCGTGGAAAGCCCAATATCCATTCCGGCCTCATAGTACTTGATTTGAGCGCGGCCCGTAAGGATTCGGTCCAGCGAAACTTCCAAAGGAACACGGAAATACATCGCTATGTCCGGCTTCACGCTGAAATCGTAGAGATTTCGAACCCAGGACCTCGGCACTCCGCGAGCCACATCCCTGGCATAGGCGGTGTACGCGTAGCGATCGGCTAGCACGATTGCCCCGGCCTTGAGAGCCGGAATGATTTCGTGCTCCGTTCTATCAGCAAAGTCCGTTGCCGCGATCAAACTGAACGTCGTCGGCGTAAGGACTTTGCGCTTCTTACCCAACTTGGTGGTTCCTTTTACGAGGGGGGAGGAGTTCCATTCGCTGAAGAATACGCCGTATCCTTCACTAACAAGCCAGCGGTGAAGCAGGTGAATCTGCGTGCTCTTTCCCGAGCCGTCGATCCCCTCCACGATAATCAACATTCCCCGCTTCTCGTCTTGCACCAATGCGCCAGTATCCAAGCTCTCTATCCTCACACTTCCGGCATTAATAAAGAAACGCGATTTCCCACATCGGAACGAACGCGTGAACTACATTACACTTGCTTCACACCGAGTTTACATGGAAACATCGTAACCGACTCGGCCTGATAGTGCTATTATAATATTAATCGCGGGATTTTACAAATAGGCTGCATGAACCTTACAGGCGGATGAACATCAGTTTAACGCAAGTTCTACATCTCACCGAGGTACTTTACCGCCAGCATGGTGATGTCGTCGGACTGCTCAGCGCCATACGAATATGCCAGAACTTGCTTTCGCAAATCTAGTAGAAGATCGGATGTGGACTCGTGTTCGAAGTCGGAGAGTATACGTTTGGTCCGTGAAACGCCAAAAAGTTCGTTGCCGGCATTTGCCGCCTCAGTCACTCCGTCCGTATAGAGAAACAGGGTGTCGCCGGTCTGCATAGTAAGTGCTCCGGCCTTATAGGCGCTCATCGGAGAGATTCCAACCGCCGGACCCTTTGCTCGTGGAATTTCCGAGACGCCGTCGCGAGCATTGAAAATGAACGGAGGGTTGTGCCCGGCGTTCGCATAGCTCAATTCGCCGGTTGACAGGCAAAGAACTCCGAAGAATATGGTGGCAAACATGTTGGAATCATTTTGCTCGCAGATTTCCTCATTCAATTTTCGAAGAACCTCAGCCGGATCGCATGCCTGAGTGGTCAGGGCCTTCAACAGCGTGACTGTCACAGCCATGAACATTGCGCCGGGTATCCCCTTCCCCGCCACGTCACCGATGACCAGACTGAGGTGATCGCTATCGATCAGAGAGAAGTTGTAGAAATCGCCGCCGACTTCCCTGGCTGGGTCAAGTATGGCAAAAAGATCGAAATCATGCCGATTCGGATACGCGGGAAACTTCGAAGGGACGAGGCTCATCTGAATATCTCGAGCGATGTGGATCTCCGTCTCAATCCGCTGTTTTGCTTCCGTCGTGACCCTCAACTTCTCTATTTGAGTCTTGAGATCGCGTCTCATAGCTTCAAACGAGTGGGAGAGATGTGCAACCTCATCATTTCCGTCAACTACTGGGAGTGGATTCTCCAGGTTGCCCGTTGAGAGAGTGCGTGTGACGGCGTCGAGATGCCTGATCGGCATGGAGATCGACCTGGCAATGAGAAGAGCGATGAGCAGAAGCACCGCAAAACCGGTTATCCCGATGCCGACATCCGCGCGGTCGAGTTTGACGATCGGCTGCATCAGAGTTTCCAGCGGAAGCATGACTCCGACGGTCCAACCGGTGGATCTGACCGGCGAAAGCGCCAGTCCGCTGTCGCGATCGGATATACCGGTGCGCATTACCGAAAATCCGCTTTTCTTTGCGGGTATTCTGCCCGCCAACTCCGCCAGGTCCTGGCGGTTAGTTTCAACCGCGACATCGGCGATCTTCTTTACGCCCACGTATTTCTTGACCGGATGTGCGATATATGTTCCATCAGAAGAAACGAGAAACGCATAACCGGATTTGCCGAGCGGGAGTTTGAGAAGCAGGCTCCTCAACCAGTCCAGCGAAACATCGCTCTCCACTACGCCCCAAAACTTGTGCTCTTTGCCAACGTATATCGGGCACGCGCACGTTACCATCAAGGTTTTGTTGAGGCCCTGGCCAAAGTACGGTTTATACCAATCTGGACGTCCCGTCTTCATTACTGTGCTGAACCTGTCCTGCAAGTCCTTTGGGGACGTACTAAGAGTTACCTGGCTGGTAATCAGCTTACCACCGACCCTATGGACATAAGAAACGACGCATTTGCCGGTCGAATCGCTCTTTGCCGTGTATGGAACAACCGCTGCTCCGTAGATATCGTCCTTCCACATCAAGGCGTTCCTGAGCATTGTCTCTCGTTCACTATCGGACATGCTCGGGTTTGCGCCTATAGCCGACGCCATCCTGGTCGTAGCGCCGGTCACCGACTGTTCCACGGCGTTGATCCTGCCGGCCACGGAGTTGGCGACGAACTTCGCCTGGCCTTCCAGCTCGCCGTTTATCAGCGATCGTGCGACCCAATTACTGTACGCCGAAATAGACCCAAGAATGAGTCCGGCGCCCAGGAGCACCAGAATCGTCATTCTCCATGCTATGCTGTACCTGTTGAGCATGCCTTCTCCAGCCGATGTTCGATTGTAGATGTCTTCCTCCTCTGCTCTGTGGAACAAACAGTCGTATTCAGAGAGAAGCGAAGAATCTACTGCCGGTTGCTAATATCTTCCTGCGTGGGATTGTTTGTGATGGCCTCAGGATCACCCTCACCCCTACCCTCTCCCGCTCCTTCGATACGGCGCCGTCCTTCGATACGCCCGGCCATTCATCCGGGCTACTCAGGATTGAACGGTCGCCTACTCAGGACAAGGCAGGGAGCGGGAGAGGGAGTTTCAGAATCCTTGATCGGCGAGATCGGATAATCCGACCTCCAATACCGAATATCCAACATCCAATATCATCTCGGCATAGGTGAGTTCGCTCGGATCACAAGCATCAGAACATTATGCCCATCATGGCGCTCGTAATGCACCTCATCCATTATCCGCCGAAGCAGGAAAATGCCGAGCCCACCCACGGGACGCTCCTCGGCGCCGGCATGAAGATCGGGCGCATCGACCTTCAGTGGATCGAACGGTACGCCGTCATCGATCAGGCTGGTCACCAGCCTGTCTCCAATCCATTCCACTCGCACCGTAACATCGCCTGGCGGTATCGGATAGGCATAGGAGGCTATGTTCATCACAGCCTCCTCCACCGCCAGTTCGAGATGCGCAACACGCTTAGGATGAATGCCGGCGGCTTTCGCGAGTTCTGACACGAACCTCAGGATGTTCGGTATCTCCGACCTTTGAGCCGGAAACACCGCCTCGCTGACCGACTCAGCCATTTTCAAGCTCCGCCGCGACCGCAGCGTGCACGTCGTCGTAAATCGGGATTATAGTGTCGAAACCTGAAACGTTTATTATCTCCTCCACGAGGCCGGATATCCCGCAAATCGCCAGGCGTCCGCACTTCTCATTGAGCGCCTTGGTCATCGCGAGCAAACTGCGTAGTCCGTAGCTGCTGATATACTCCAGTTCCGAGAAGTCGATGACTACCTTTGCCTTGTCTTCTTCAGTCCATTCCGCCGATTTCTCCTCAAACTCAACCCCCGTCACGGAATCCAGTCGCCCGGTTACCTTGGCTACGGTAATCCCCTGCTGGGTGGTGGTGCTAATTTCCATGGATAATCCCCCTGAATATTCTTGTAAGATGCCGATTTTGCCCACTGCGGCTGCAGCTCCAGCCAATAACCTGGAGCATAACACTCTATATTAACGCATGTAACCCCACCAGTCAACTTTTTGCCGAGAAAACCAGGCTGGTTTGCATTATACAAAATATGGACAAAGGTGGCTTGACAATATGGATCATTGGAGTTATATTCGCTATTGTAGCGATTATCTCCATCATCTGAGGGGACCAATTCGATGACGACAATGACCGCAAAGGATGCACAGAATAAGTTTGGCCAAATGCTGGACGCCGCACAGAAGGAGCCTGTCACCATCACGAAATACGATCGAAAGATCGTCGTGGTGGTCCCTGCCGAGCGTTATGAGGAACTGGAAGCTATGGAGGATGCGATCTGGGCCGCAAGGGCAAACCAGGCAGGAGAGAACGGCTTCATGTCTAACGAGGAGAGCGAGGCATTCCTCGCACGCATCCTCAATGCTTAGACAGAAGCTTTCACATGATGCCGGAAAGTTCATCGAGAAACTTGTCCCAAAGCATCAAAAGCAAATCGCCGCAAAGATCCTGGACCTACTCCGCGACCCGGAGCCTCCCGATTCTCAGCTCCTCAAGAACACCGATCAGAGCTACAGGCGCGCGGACGCTGGCGAGTACAGAATAATCTATGGTGTCTCAGACGATAATCTTGAGGTCTTTCTCATCGGCAAACGAAACGATCCTGAAGTATATCGCAGATTTCGGAGAAAATAGCGTTCCTGACTACCGACCGCCGAGTGAATATGCTATACTTGGTTATCCGTCACCTGCGTTGGACGGGCACATTCAATGGAGAAATGAGGACTTGAGGATATGGCTAGACCTATAATAAGCATTGTCGCCCCCGAATGGTGGGATTTCACGACAATCGACAAAGAGATTTTTGAGGATGCATCCAAGCTGGAAGCTCAGGACATGCTGGCGCTTTCCAGGCCTGGATTCAAGGTGGTATTCTACGATACACTGGAGGCGTTCTACCTCGCTGAGGCGCTGGAGTATATCGATGCCTGGAAGCAGTCCACTGCCGATAATCCCGTCGGGATTTGTGGCCCAATCGGCCCCACGGAGCAGCTTCCGCTTGTCGCGCAGTTGGTCAACTCCATCGGCCTGAACCTGAAGAACGCGCATTTCTGGGGGATGGATGAGTGGGTCATCGGCGACCGAGAGGCCCCGATCGATCACCCGCTCTCATTTGCGAAGGCGGACATGGAGCTTTGCTTCAATCATATCAATCCCGAACTTGCGATTCCGAAAGAACACCTGCATTTCCCTGCGTACGACACTTCGGAGTATATTAAATCTTATGAGAGCGGCGTTCGATGCGCCGTTATGCAGGGCGGCCAGGGCGAAACCAAGCACTGGGCATTCAACGATCCGCTCAGGCGCGAGGGGAAATACGCCGACAATCCACCCACCCCGGAAGAATACCTCAAGCTTAGCGCGAGAGTGGTCGATCTGCATCCGATGACCATCCTGCAGAACGCCCGAACCTCCGGCGGCGGCCGAATCGACATGGTTCCGAGGCAGGCCGTGAGCGTCGGGCCGGTTCAGACCTGGAAGGCTGAGAAGATTTCGATCTGGCAGGCGGGCATCCACGACAACCCACTTGGAATGCGGCTGACCACCCTGATGATCGGCAAGAAGATCCCGGATGCGGCGGTCCCGATGTCCTTGCTGGCGCTTCATCCCAACGTCCAGTTCAACTTCTACCGCCCCGGTATCGGCACATGCAAGGTTGAAATGCACTAAGGCAGTGGGCATTGGTTAAGGCGATCTTTTATCGACAAGAAGGTTGATCGGTACTATCTAAGCCCATCAAGGGCGTCATTCAGAACGAAGTGAAGAATCTGCTCTCATGGTAGTTGGGCATGACTACGTAGTCTCTGCAATATCAGGCGCTACCAGATCCTTCGCTTCGCTCTGGGTGACTACTGTGGCAAATTCACTTCGCTACCAGATAAACGGAATGATCGCCTTGACGCGAGCCTGATAATCAGGGTATTGATCCGGGAAGCACCTGATCATCAATATCTCTTCCTTCCGCGACTTCGACCGTACGCCGAGCGCCATCACAATCAATATCATGAACGCGACCGGCGTTCCGACCAGCAGCGCCGTTCCCAGCATCAAGAGCAAGAATCCTGTGTAAATGGGATGGCGAGCGTAGGCGTACACCCCCGTCTGAATCAGTTCATGGTCTTTCTTGACAACAACCTCCCCGCTCCAGTTGCCGGCGAGTGTTCTCCGCGCCATGACGGCAACAACCATTCCTGACACCGCCAGGATAATGACTGCCACGTTCAGAGCCGGCGAGGACCTGGGCAAGAAAGCCAATCGATGTCCTATGACCGGTATTCCTTCTCCAAACTGCAACAATAGCGCGGCGAGTATTCCAATCCCGTAGCGCACCCACCTCAAACGCCGTGAAACCGATTGGTCTTCCTGGTTCGGTTTCACCGATGACCAATTTGCCATCCAATACAGAACAAGAATGACCCAGCAAGTAAGGATTGCGTAATGCGCGATAGTATGTACCATGTTTGTCCCTATTTAGAAGTGGTCCGACAACAAACCCAATAGTATTCCAATTCGACTTCACGCGAGGCATTTTGGATACTTCGGTCTCAGGGCGAAGCGCGCTGCCGAAGCTGCAATCTATTCTTATGCCGATATCAGGTTGGAATGCCACAAGCAGCGCTTACGGGCTACGCTCCACTTCTTCAGTAGTTGAGACGCCTACAACACCGTGAAACCGACGGCGGAGAAATGCCCGTCTAAGGTAAATGCCTGAGTTATGGCAAGTTTGCGCATGATAGCAAAGCTAATGCAGTCAACAATGTTGGGGCCGTTTCTTCCGGACAACATTAGGCCGTTGATTCCCGCGTCGTGCATCGGCATATCGACCCATTCTATCAAGACGATTGGAAGGACATCTTCAAGAAATTTCTTCAAAGCGGTCATTCCTATTCGTCTTTGAAGGAGCGCGCACGTCTCAACGACAATATAGTTTGAGGTAACCAAGCTCTCATTGGATTCAATGAGAGATGACCAAGTCCTGGCAGCCCTGGCGTGGTTTTCATCCTCAGCGACAAGAAGGGCGATGAATGCCGACGTATCAACAAATGCGCTCATTCCGAATAGATCTCCTCCAGGTAGTCATCGTGTCTCCTAGAGAGGTCCGTAATCTCCGAATGGACCGATCCGACGGCAGCTAAGGCTCGGCGCTTCAACTCTTCTCTATCCGGAAGACATTGCCCTTCAGCGACCCTGTCCAAGGTGCGGCGGATTATCTCCGCCATAGACACGCCTTCCTGAAGCGCAATCTGACGAAGTGCTTTTGCCTGTTTTTCTGTTAGCTGAACTTGCGTGCGTATCATCCCGTCCCTCCTGCTTACATATCTGCACTTATGCTAACATGATGTACTCGGAATGTCAAGATCATGAATTTGCGTGAAATCCGAGGAACTAAAGCAGGTCAGTAGTACTCCAGCTCGACTTCTTTGCCACGAGCGCGGAGTTGCTCGGCGAGGTCTTCGACCACCCTTCTCCTCAGGAAAATCGCGTCTGGGAGGCCGGTGTTCTGATGAGCGGGGTTTCGAGCAGTTCCGACCATGAAGGTTATCCCATCGACCTGAAGCAACTTGTCGATAAGCGCCGTCGCCGCATCCGCGGTTGCTGGTGGAATGCCGTTCCGTAGGTACTCGGTCGCGCGGCTGAGCGTGAGAATTCCCTCAGTCACCAGATCGATCCCTGGAAGCTTGCCGGTTGGAGGGAGATCGGTGTCCAGAAAGCGCTCGTCCATCTCCAACTGCTTGCCGAGGTAATCCGCGACGAGGTGCGAGGTCGTCCCGCCGGAGATCAACTTCAGTCCTGGGTGAGCCACAAAATCCCGGATCATCCTCGTAACCTGCGTTCGATCCATCGGAGGGCCGGTCAGGACGGTCGCGAACTTCGCCCGGCGATACCTGGCGCACAAAACGGTGCCGTCGTCACCTGGATTCGATTTCCAATACTCCAGCGCCCTGTCCACAATCGCAGAAGAGAGCGTTTGGGCGGAGCCGTCGAGTTGAGGGGCGGTTTCCTGCACGAACTCCAGCACCCCCTCTTCCTGCCAGCCCATCTTCAAGCCCTCGCCCACCCCTGCATAGACGATGCCGTCCGAGTAGAGCACGAGCATGTCACCGGGTTGCATCTTGAAGTGCGCCTCGTGGATGATCTTGCCGCAAACCTCCAGGTCTTCGCCGACAATCCGCTCAGCCCGACCGCCGTTCTGGACGTGGATAACGTCCGGGGAATCGTACTGAGCGACGGTCGCCTGGCCGGTATCGTAGATTCGGCAGACGCAGAAGGTCGAATAAGCGATGTTTCGCCACTTGCAGACCGGGAGCGTGGCGATGAGGGTTTCGACGATTTCGTGGAGGGAAAGCTCGCCCTCGAACAGCCCGCAGGCGAGTTCGACCGTCAGCGTGCCGAGGACGTTCGCCTTCACGCCGCTTCCCAATCCATCGGAAACAACGATGATCGTGGAATCGGGAAGTGGAGACACCTTCACGGCATCGCCACAGGTATCCTCATGCTTCTTGGAAAACTGGCGCGTGGCTATGTCAACTGCGAACTTCTTCATAAAAAGGGGGTGCTGGAGTAGTGGAGCGTTGGAGTAATGGTCAAGAATTACCAGCACTCCATTACTCCATTACTCCAATACTCCGTTCCCTCCCCTATTCGGATTCTTTCATAAGCTCGGTCAGCTTGCGCAAAAGCACGCGGGTTTCGCTGGTGGTTTCGCCGAGGATGCTCGCGATCTCCTGCGCCATCAACATCTGTTTCTGGATCACCTGCTCCGCGTTCGCGAGTGTCTCCGCGCGAATCTGATCAAGGCGATCCAGCCCCTCGGTCGATTTGTCAACGTTGGAGAGGATTCCGACCACCAGGTCTTCATCCTCCAGCCGATAGATGTTCATGCTGCCGCTGACGTGATAATTCGGATACGAAACCGCCTTGTTGGTAATCCTATCGGCCGCCCGCGCCATGACTTTCTCGAAATCTTCAGGATCCATCAGGGTCGAAAGCGGCTTTCCGATCAACCCGAGAGAGCAGGAGAATATCTGCGCGAACGCCGGGTTGAACTCAACCACCCGCATGTTGGAATCGACGATTACAATGGCGTTCGGGCTGGCGTCGATGATCTGATCGGCCTTGCGCTCCGCAAGTTTGCGCATCCAGGGAATGCACATCCCCTCCTCGGCCATGCCGGAGAGCACCGCAATCGCGTTCTCCTTGCACGTGGAATATCCGCAGGCCCCGCAATTGAGCTGATCCTCTTCGGTCTGCTTGCCGATGCGCGCGAGAACCTCGCGGATCGATTCGGCGCTGTATTCGGGCATTTCGACGGGCCTCGGCAGGATGTCGGTGTGAAGGTCTGTCGTCTCCATTGCGGCGAGCAGAGCGGCTTCGTCGGACTTGCGCTGGGAGCGGCGCTCGTGTTGGATGACCCGGTTTCGGCGGTGATACAAGTCGCGGCCTGATCCAAAACACGCCCCATTGATGCATCCGGATGCGCAGAAGAGAGCTTCGAAGAGCTTGATAGTGCTCCCGTTCTTGAGATTAGAGAGCATCCCTGCAACCTCTTCACCCCCCGAAACGGCGGCAAAATCCTGCCGCAGCAGATCGGGTTGCATCGAGGCTGCCTTCGCAAGGCCGCCTTCAAGCGGGAAAAGTCGGGCGAAGGAGGCGGGAATGTCATCAAAATCGCTGGAACGAAGCTGATCCTTCTTTATCGCCTCTTCATCCGCCCAAATCCTGAGTTCCTCAAAGGTGAGCACAGCGTCGATTGCACCGGTCACGCCAGGCTGCTCTGCCTCGGCCTTCTTCGCCGGGCAGGGTCCGATGAATACGACCATCGCATCACTTCCGTACCTGGTCTTGAGGTATCGCCCGTGCGCGATCATCGGCGAGACGAGAGGAGTGAGTCTTTCGATTGCCCAGGGGTGGTATTTGGCGATGTCGTTCACGAGCGCGGGACAGGCGGAAGCGATGTGGGATTCCGGCTCATCCTCCACCATCTTCGCGGTGGCACGAGCGACCATCTCAGCGCCGACGGCGGTTTCAGTGACAAGGTGGAATCCAAGCTGTTTGAGCAAAGCGGGAAATAGTCCGCCTCCGTAATCAGGAAAAGCGGCGACATACGAAGGGGCGACGGTGGCGATGACAAGTCCTCCGCGCCCGGATTTCAAATCCGGGCGAGTCACCTGGCTACCCCCGCTTTCGACCCGCCCGGATTTGTAATCCGGGCGAACCTCTGCCATCATCTCCTTGACGCGCGGCAGGTCACAGCGAACTTGCTTGGCTTTTTGAGGGCATTCACGAACGCAGGTACCGCAGATTATGCAGCGCTCCTGCTCGACTTGCGCCTGACCCTCGGATATCCTGATGGCTTTGACTGGGCATACTCGCACGCATCGGTAGCAATCCCTGCAGCGTGCCTTGTTTGTGGTAATGATTCCCCCGCTAGCCATCGGCATTCACCTTCGCGAGGATATTTTCCTTGAAAAACTCCTCGGCCTTGTCGGGAGTAACTCCGCCGTGCACCGTGCCGTCAACCACAACGTTCGGCGCGTTTACACAGTTGTCCAGACAAAGATCTGCGACCAGATCCACATTATCGGCCAGGTCGTATTGCTCGATATAGGTTTTCAGGAGCTTGAGCGTTTTCGCTCCTCCTCGAATATGACATGAACTGCCGACACAGACCTTGACTTCGACCATCGGAGGCCTCCAATCGCCGGCAGGAGTAATAGAGTATGCGGAGTAGTGGAGTAAAGGGTTTCAAACGCCTAATACTCCACTGCCCCATCAATCCATTAATCTTTCCCGGCAAGACACGGGGTTTTGCCCTCCACGATCGGCATGATGGTCTCTTTGAAGAACTTCTCGGCGGTGTCGGGCGTTACTTCACCGTAGATGGTATCGCCAACCTTCACATTCGGGCTCTTCTTGCACTTTTCGAAGCAGAAAGTCGCCTTAAAATCGAACGCATCCGCAACACCGGCATCCTTTGCCAATCCGGAGAGTCGCTTTAATGTATCATAAGAACCCTTCAGATAGCAATTCGTTCCGACGCAAACCGATACGTTTATCTTCTCTTCATCCTGCGGCCTGCTCAATTCTACCTGCTTGCCCGCGATTCTGCGCCTGGATCTATAGGTTGTGTGCAGCAGCTTGTGTGCTGCGGCGCTGTTCGGCTTCTGCAGAATGTTCGCGTAGGCTTCCTTAACATAAGGATTGTTCGCGGCATTGTGAAGCGGCTGTATCGCGTCGCAATCGTAAAGCAGGTCCTTGCGCTCCTCACGAGCGGCCATGTCGTTGGGAAGCGGCTGACCCGCTCCACCGATGCATCCACCACGGCATGCCATCACTTCCACGATGTCATACTGAGCCTCGCCCGATTTGATCTTCTCGAGGAGATCGCGCACATTGGCCAAACCGCTGACGATAGCAGCCTTGATCGTCCGGCCGTTCAGGTCCACGCTCGCCTCTTTCAGGCCTTCCAGCCCTCGAACCTCATGGAAGGTAATCATCTGGTTGTCGTTTTCATCCTTGGCCATCGCCATTCTGAGCACAGCCTCGGTAACTCCACCGCTTGCGCCGAAGATGATCCCCGCGCCCGTCTTGAAACCGAACGGCAGATCCATGGAATCCGAGGGTAGTCCCGCCAACTTCACGCCGGACTGGTCGATCATTCGGCACAATTCCTGACTCGTGAGCACCACGTCAACATCGGGGTTGCCGTCAACCTGGAACTCCGGCCTGTTCGCCTCGAACTTCTTGGCCGTACAAGGCATCACCGATACCATGTAGATATCCTTGCGATCGATGTTCATGCTCTCGGACAACATCTTCTTGGCCAGTGATCCGAACATCTGCTGCGGGCTCTTGCAGGAAGAGAGATTACTAAGATAATCCGGATAGAACTGCTCTGCGAACTTTACCCATGCCGGGCAGCAACTTGTCAGGTGTGGCAGCTTCTTGCCGTCCGTGACCCTTCCCAGGAACTCGGTGGCCTCTTCGACAGTGCAAAGATCCGCGGTAAAGCTGGTGTCGAATATCTTGTTGACGCCCATCCTTCGAAGAGCGGTCACGACTTTTCCCATCGCGTGTTCTCCGTCGGGTATGCCGTACTTCTGAGCGACAGCCGCCCGCACCGCGGGCGCGATCTGCACGATCACCTTCTTTGAAGGTTCGTGAATCGCCTTCCACACATCATCCACGCGGTCGCGAATGGTGAGCGCGCCTGTCGGGCAGACCGTCGCGCACTGGCCGCAGAACACGCATTCCACGTTCTTCAATTCCTTGCCGAACGCGGGAGTCACCGTAACGTTGCTTCCCCGGCCCGCGAAATCCAGCACTCCGATGCCCTGAATCTCTTTGCACATTCGAACGCAGTCGCCGCAAAGGATACACTTGTTAGGATCTCTAACGAGTGACTGATTCGTGTCCTCGATCTTTGCCACCGCACGGTCTTCCTCAAAACGAACCTTCTTCACACCAAGTCGCTCTGCCAGTTCCTGAAGCCGACACTGCATGTTCTTTTCGCAGGTCTGGCAGTTGCCATGGTGATTGGCCAGCAGGAGCTCCAGCGCCATACGCCTGATGCGCATCGTGGCCGGCGTGTTGATGCGAATGACCATACCGTCCTCGGGCGGCGTCGAACACGACGCCTGCAGACCCCTGCCTTCGATCTCCACGATGCACATTCTGCACGCCCCATAGACCGATAGCTCGGAGTTATAGCAGAAAGTCGGAAGATCCACACCGGATCGCTTTATCACTTCGAGAAGATTCTTCTCGCCGTTTATCGGGGTCCTAACCCCATCGATAGTAACTGTTCCCATGAAAAAACTCCTTTGCTTGGGAGGGGGAGTAAGAGGAGTGAGGGGAGTGGGAGGAGTATCCGGAATTCCCGACCTATACTCCTGCGACTCCTGTCACTCCTCACACTCCTCTGCCCTAGATTTCGACTGCTCCGAACTTGCAGGCGTCATAGCAGGCGCCGCACTTGATGCACTTGGACACATCCAGCGTGTGCGGCTGCTTCTTCTCGCCGGTGATCGCCTCGACCGGGCACTTTCGAGCGCACAACCCGCAGCCGATACATTTCTCAGCGTTGATGCTGTAATTCCTATACGCCTCACATGCTCCTGCCGGGCAGACCTTGTCCACCACGTGAGCGAGATACTCATCGCGGAAGTACTTGAGCGTCGAAAGCACCGGGTTCGGCGCCGATTTCCCGAGTCCACAGAGCGAGCCGTCACGCACGGCAAGCGCCACTTCCTCCAGAAGCCCAATATCCTCGACCACACCGTTTCCGCTCGTGATCTTGACCAAAATCTCCAGCATCCTCTTGGTGCCTTCACGACACAGGACGCACTTGCCACAAGATTCTTTCTGCGTGAACTGTGCGAAGAATCGCGCGACTTCCACCATGCAGGCGGCTTCGTCCATGACCACCAGCCCACCGCTTCCGACCATTGCGCCCACGCTCTTGAGCGAATCGTATTCCAGCGGCAAATCTAGGTGCTCGGTGGTCAGGCATGCGCCTGATGGGCCACCGATCTGAACCGCCTTAAACTTCCTGCCTGTCCGTATCCCGCCGCCGATCTTGAACACGACATCCCCGAGGGTTGTGCCCATTGGGACTTCGATCAGACCGGTGTTGGCGACGTCGCCGGTGATTGCGAAAACCTTTGTGCCGGGTGCTTTTTCCACGCCGAAGCTTCGGAACCACTCGGCGCCGTTCAGGATGATCTTTGGCACATTGGCAAATGTCTCAACGTTGTTTACGAGCGTCGGTTTTTCCCACAGGCCGGAGATCGCCGGGAACGGCGGCTTCGGTCGAGGCATTCCGCGCTTCCCTTCAATTGAAGCTATCAAAGCGGTCTCTTCGCCGCAGACAAATGCGCCCGCGCCCTCTTTGATGTGCAGATCGAACGAAAAAGCACCGCCCAGAATCTTGTTGCCAAGCAGGTTGGCCTCTCGGGCCTGCTTCATGGCGGTCTGGAGTCGCTGAATCGCGAGCGGATACTCCGCTCTCACGTAAATATAGCCCTCATCCGCGCCAATCGCGTATCCAGCGATGATCATCCCTTCAAGAAGCGCGTGAGGATTCCCCTCCATGACGCTCTCATCCATGAATGCGCCGGGGTCGCCTTCGTCTGCATTGCAGACAACATATTTCTTTGGGCTCTGGACCTTCTGAGTGAACTCCCACTTCTTGCCGGTCGGGAATCCTGCTCCGCCTCGGCCTCTCAAACCCGACGCGCTGACCTCGGCGACAACCGCTTCGGGCGTCAGCCCGAAAATCGCCTCCGCCAGCGCTCGATAACCGTCCTTTGCTATGTACTCCCGTATATCCCCCGGCTCGATCGACCCGCAGTCGGCGAGCACGATGCTGACTTGATCCTTGTAAAACGGAATCTCGTTTCGGGTTGTGTACGTCTGCTTGGTAATGTCATCGGTGAACAAGAGCCGCTCCACGGGTTTCCCGTTTACCACCGTCTGCTCCACGATATCAGCCGCGTCCGCCGGGCTGACCTTCACGAACATGAAGTCCTCGGGGAAGATCCGAACGATCGGTCCCACCTGGCAGAAACCTGGACAGCCGCTGTATCCGAGCTTGACCGAACCCTCTGAATGCTCATCGAGCAGATCGACCTTCACCGGAATCTCTCGGCGGTCGAGCTCAGCCTGGATCGCCATCATTACTTCTGGAGCGCCGTTTGCCATGCAGCCCGTTCCGCCGCAGACCAGGACGCGGGTACAAGCGGCATCCATCTGCGCGACCATCTTATCTTTAATCTCCGTCAGACCTTTCGGTGAGGTGATCGGAGCAATACTCTGAAGAGTCATCTATCTCTCCTCCTGCTTCTCAAGGGCGTCGATCTCATCGAGAGCCTTAAGCGCTTTTTCGGCGGTCATCTGGCCATGAACCTTGCCGTTGATTACAACCGCGGGCGCAAGAGCGCAGGCCCCTATGCAACTCACGATCTCAAGCGTGTAGCGCATGTCGTCCGTGGTCCGCTGGCCATTCTTGAGACCGAGCCTCCGCTTCAATCCGGCGATCAACGCCTGGTTCTTTCGAACATGGCAGGCTGTCCCATCGCAAACGCGAACAACGTACTTGCCCTTTGGTTCGAGGGAGAACTGCGCGTAGAAAGTCGCCACGCCATAGACAGTGGCCGGCGGTAGATTGAGCGCCATTGCCACAAAAGTTAGTATCTCCTCCGGAAGGTATCGGTATTCCGATTGCACCTTCTGGAGTATCGGGATGAGCGCGCTTTCCGTTGCGCCGTATTCTTCTATAATTGCCTGTATGCGATCGAATTTCCTCGCTCTGGAAACTGGTTCGGTCGCGAGTTTAGTAGGTACCACGTATTTCCTCCATTCTAAGGTCTTAGGGTTCTGGGGTTCTAAGGTTCCAGGGGCCGGAGTAACGCCCGGCACTAATCCCTAAAACCTTATAACCCTAATCCCTTTTCGTCTTGTGCGAAAGTGTTATCAATCCCCAG
>Ga0326727_10007469_pt1 | contig 28858 bp, 19 predicted proteins | sample MB2enrmetagenome_FD_207643 | JGI IMG/M metagenome (GOLD analysis project Ga0326727, IMG submission 207643) | Lab enriched peat soil microbial communities from McLean, Ithaca, NY, United States - MB29MY | ecosystem: Environmental > Terrestrial > Soil > Wetlands > Peat | place: USA: New York... | reverse complement strand
GCTTCCAGAAACCCGGCAATTGGAACGATCCGGATTTCGTCATCGGCGGGGACGACGGCCTGAGCGTGGCAGAAACTCGCAGCAACTTTGCCCTGTGGTCAATGATGTCGGCGCCGTTGATCCTTAGTTCCGACGTTGCCCGGCTCAGCCCGGAGGCGGTTGCGATTCTCGGAAATAAAGCGATCATTGCGGTCGATCAGGATGCGCTGGGCAGCATGGCCACCCTGGTGCGGCGTAGTCCGTCCACGGACATCCTGTTCAAACCTCTCGAGGGCGGCGATTATGCGGTTGCGGTGCTGAACAGGGGCACCGAGCCCGTCCGGGTCGAACGGCATCCAGCCGATTTCGGCTTTGCGCTGAACCCAGAATGCCGCCTGGATACGCAGGATCTTTGGAGCGGGACGAAGCAATCCGCGGCAACCGCGCTGCAAGCCGATATCGCCAGTCACGAAACTGCGATCTGGCGACTCCATCCCGCACCCTCCTGCGGCAGGCCGACACGCACTGGCACGATCACGATGGTGGCCACGGGACGGCACCGCGACATCGCAAGCTACAGCCTTTGTTTGGCGGCGCCTGGGCATGTCGGAAACTGTGCCGGCACTCCTGAAGAAACCTGGACGGTCACCGCCAGCGGCGCTTTGAAGTCCGCAGAGGGACGCTGTCTTGCTGTAGTTGACGGCAAGCCGGAGATGCAACCGTGCGCACCGACGAACGCCCAGGCCTGGAATTTCACTCTCGCAGGCAACTTGGTCGACCGCGAGGATCATGAATGCCTCAGCGCCGGCGGCACCGGCGCCGAGCCGGACGGCTTGAGTGTGAAGGCCTGTGGACACAATCAACCGAATCAGATTTGGTCGTTGCCGAACTAGGAGCGACGTAAGGCGAGCAGCACAGAGTTCCGCCTTCCAGGAACTCCGAGGTCCCATATTTCCAGAAAAGCCCGGCGTGCCTTCTTATGGGGAGGAGTTTCCCGCTCGTAGTCCGTGACATTCTTCGTGGCTCTGCCTTATGAATGGGGTCCATGCAGATAAGCCGTCGAGCGGCGTTTCATCGATTGCTGCTGGGACTGCCTTTCGCAAGTGCAGCGACAAACCTCCTTGCGCACAGGCAGGCCGACAACCTCGGAGCGAAGAAGGCGGCCTCCCTGGCACCCATCCGCCTCCGCTCGGATTCGTATTTGCCTGGTCACAGGGCCGGAGCTTCGTGGACCTGGTGCACGAGCTCACTCCGGCGACTGGAACTACGAAGTTCGGAGCGAGTGCTGCCCGGAACATGCCGTTGCCGTTGGCGGAACCGTCCCGCACCAGCCGCCACACCTATAGCCGAGCGCACATATGCCTTTCTGCCGGAGTAGGACGCGAAGGAGGGGCCGGGGTCTGAGAGCGAAGCGACGCGGCCGGCCTGGCCGGGCAAGCGTGGCTCTCAGACGGGCAGGGGCGGATTAACTCTCATGCGCGGGGCGTGCACGGCGCAAGGGCATCAGAAGCGACGAGTTAAGCTGCTGGTGAAATTCGGCAACGCGGAGCCCGGAACGATTGTCAGGGCCGAACTTCGCCCCGACTGCGGCGCCTCACTTAAGGCTGATGATTTTGGCAGGCTGCGTCAGTTGGTGGTTGTCCACGATCTTAATCAAATTGGCCACCCCGCCCGGCGGCAGCGTGTTGGCCCTATTCCAACCATACGACAGCGCCCTCTGCGATGGCCGGCAATTCGCAAGTGAGTTTGCCATCGGCGAATTCGGCGTGCAGTGTCTGGCGTTGACCAAGGAATGGAAGAAAGACAACCGCGCCTGGTCCCTTCGTGGAGAAACTAACTTTCACATTCAGCTCCGGAGTCTGCTGCGCCACTTCCTTAGCCTTCAGCCCTTTGAAGTTGGCCAGGAATATCGTTGGCTTGCCATCGACTTTGGCGATCTGAGTAGAGACGAATGGCGAGGCAGCAACTTCCACAGCGGGCTCGAGACCTGAGACGTTCAGTATTTCCGCTGCAAAGGCTTTCCTCAGCCCGTTGAACTCGGCGGAGTCAAATGTGCCAGCGGCGGCTTCGTGGTCGAATTCTTTTCGCAGTTGTGCGTAATAGGCTTTACCGGGACAATCAGGAAGATAGAGGAAGTTCTTGCCGATTCTTCTCTCCTCTGGCTTCGTGACTCCCAGCAATTGGTGAATTGGGTTCGAGGTTTGCTCCGCGCCGGTGCTGTCGTATTTCCCGGTCTCGCCGGTAACCATCAAGGTCTTTCCAGCTCGCAAGTAAGATTCCAGCGAACTCAACTCTTCTCTGCTGAGGCAGCGGGCTTCTGGCAGAATCAGCATCTCGCCGCGGAAATCGGCCAAGGTCCGCGGAGTTACGATTTGGAACTCCAGATGAGATTGCATGAGGAGCATTAGAATGCCACGATAGGAATCAATGAACTCCTTGGCGAAGTAATTTCGGGTCCTCTCGGAGAAGTAAACGCCAATCGGCCGGACCGGGTACCGCGGAAGAAAGAACGTCTTTTCGTGATCCTTGATCCACCCGAAGATCAGCTTGCGCGTCTGAATGTCGTTCGAGCCGGACATGACATGCCCCCGCACGTCCCACGTATTGGTGCCCGCCATCAACTGCGCCATCGCCAGGTTTTTCATGGCCCGTTCAGGTGTGATTTGCTTTTCTCTCTCCCAAGAGTAGCTGAGCATCCAGCTCGGTTTGCTGCCGGCAAAGGCGCGGAACGAATACATGCCAATCATGTCCTGAAACCACACCAGCGGGGTGCGGGACGCTGATCGGCCGCCCGTCGCATACTCATGCGCGATCGTGTCCACCACCCGATACAGCTCATACACGTCGCTGCCGACCCGGACCGCGCCCTCTTCGATTCCCGGGTAAATCTCGGCGATGGTCTTGCACCTGGGGTTGACTGCCTTCACGTTGGCGTCAATCTCTCGCATGAAGTCGGTGAGTGCCTCGATCCGGAAATCGACCCACTTACGGAAGTTCGCGTCCCGGAAATCTCCCAGTTTCAGATCGGTCTTGGCGTTGAGGCCAGTCTTGGCCTTGAACGCGGCAACCGTGTAGTCGTCAAAACTGGCCCAGGTGTCCTCCCAGCCCTCGAAGTGCGTCATCCAGTACGGGATGTCCACATACACGCCGTCAATCCCTGTGCCTGCGATCTGTCGGACGCGCTGCATGTAGGTCTTGCGCCACTCAGTGGCAAATGGTGTTACCCAGACATCCTCGTCCCCTTGGCGAATCCAAAACGCCGTGCCGCCGCCGAAGAGCGCCGGTTCGCCGGTAATCTTCCGTTGCAACCAGTCCGGGTGATCTTTGGCCAAGGTGTGTGCGGCGGAAGCGGCGTTTGCCGTGATGCACTCCGTACCTGCGATGTATACGAAGGCGTAGTTGCCGGCCGCGTGAGCTTTCACGGCGACCGCGTGGATCGCCTTCAGTTTCTCGGAGGGGTCAATGAAGCTCTCGTAACGGCCCGGAATGTCATTGTCTACTTCGATCCCGAAGACGTTGGTGTCGGTGGACTCGCGGACGATCTCAGCCGCATTATCGAGACGCAGGCCGTGGCCGGCGATACGCGCGTAATGCGTCCAGTCCTGGTTTGTCTGGCCTACCAGGAGGCCGGTCAAGCCAAGGAATATGGTGAGAGTTTGCAACATGGCGTTAATCTCCCTGAGGACGACTTCCTCGCGCCCCCAGGCACAAGGTATCACACCGTGAGAAACAAATATGCGGGGAATCTCACCCGAAACGCCACGCTTGGCTCAAACAGAACGCCGGCCGGACGGGCCTGCTTGTCCTTTGGTCGAAGTTGTGCGGGCGCTGCAATTGCCATTTGGTCTCACATTGCGTACCTGCCGCGCGCCAGTGTCGCCGCGCTCGCCTTCCCGTACAGGCGGGCATAATCCCGGAATTCGACCAGATCTTCTCCGTCTTCCCCGCTTTCAGATCTGCGATGAATGAGTTTCGTCTTCGTACCCGGGCGCTTGAGAGGGGTGACCTCAGCCAGAAGCGTCGCTGCGCCCGAGTCCGAGAATCTGACGGATATGACTTCGCTGGCTGATGTCGTTCGGGGTTCCACCCTTTCGACTCAGCCACTTGTTGAAATCCTGCATCCTCACGGAGTGCATAACAGGTACAGTAGTCACGCTCACGTCCACGGTGTTCAATCCTTCCGCGATTTCGCCGGCCCAATCCTGCTCACGGATGGCCACGAGTCCGAGCGCCACGGCTTCGTAGAGAGTTGAGGCGGTTACTTCGACACTGTGCTTGACGCCTTCCATATCGCACACGGTGACCCGGCATAAGCGCAGACTCATGGCGGCAGGAAGTGTAGCATATTCGCTTTTTATTCGCCATTGGGCATCAAGGCTCCGTGCTCCCTGCGCTGGCGGTTTGGGAGCCACCGCCATGATGCTCATGCGCCGCAGGCTGACGCTGAACTCCGTGGATACAAGCACGGCGCTCGAAATCAATCTCGGTTGGTACCGCCTGGTTTGCTGCAATGGCATGATGTTCGGCTTGAGCGATTCACACCTTCGGCGTCTTCATGTTCCGTCGCTTGATCCTGACGAAATAGCTCACCGCCTGGATAAGCAGTTTGAGCAGGTTCCCAATGAGCATGGCCTCTCTAAGAAGTGGCTTAAGCACCACGTCGATACGGAGGCCCTTAGCGACTGGGTTGATGACCGAGTTGCCGATGGGACACGCCCCATGCTGAATAGTTCTCTCGACCATCTCCACAAGGAACTGCGGACAACCTTGAAAATGCCACCGGGATCTGTGTTACACTCTCTGAGACACACTTACGGCACGCAGCTTGGGGAAGGTGGGGCCGATGCCTTTTCCATTATGTGCCTCATGGGACATTCGAGCGTGACAATCAGTCAGCGATACGTGCACCCCACGCCGGAAGCCCTCGAAATGGCTGTGCAGCGGTTGGAAGCCTTAAACCAAAAGGCGATTCAAAGCCTGCCCAAAATGGCAACTGACCCCAAAACTGACACCAGCGGAGTGGCAGTGCCCGTAAGTTGTTGATGGGCCGTTAGCTCAATCGGTAGAGCAACTGACTCTTAATCAGTAGGTTGGGGGTTCGATTCCCTCACGGCTCACCATTCATTCTAAAGTGTTTACCTAATAAACAAAACATTCCTTAGAGTGCCATCTGCTACCCATCTGCTACCGCGTGCAAGGAAGAATATGTCATGTTTGACAATCTGTCAGCGGGTAGTCGTACAGTTTGAAATTTGCCGGAATAGATGTATCATCGGGATCGCTTCAGCCACTCCAGATGGCGGCGGAGGGCCATGGAATACATAAGCCGATCAGATTCTTTGGGCAGACTTTCCTCATGGAGAGACGACGGTGCGGTCGTCGGCTTCATCGTGTCCGTTGTTGACCGTTTACAGGTATTCGTCGGTGCGGCGTCGGTTCTCGAAGTCTCAGAGACATCCGTATGTGTGCAATCCGCAAGCGGAAATCGGCTGAAGTTTTTCCCTGAGTCGGTAACCCAATTTGCCGTGCTGGATGCGTCCGAGATACCTGCGGAGTTCTCGCTTGCACCAGCCCTCGGGGTGACTCCAGAATCCTGTATCCTCGGGTTCTTTGGCCCTAGTGTTTGCTGCTTCATGTTCAGGCTATCCTCCATGACGATTCACTAAGTTTTCAAACTGCACCATCACCTGCCAGCGCCATCGCTTGACTTTCGATCGATTGCATGACAGTGCGCCCGGCGGTTGCCTTCATGGGCAGAGAATGCGCACGCGCGGGGCCACAGCACCTCACGGCGGCCCGGTTTAATCGCCTTCCCGGTTGCGGGCCTTAAGCCTGCCCACGGTCCGCAAGCTCATGCCGAATCGCCTTGCAACCTCCGCCTGCGTACGCCCTTGCCCTAGCATCGCCAGGATGCGGCGCTTTACTTCCGGGGTGATCTTCCAAGGCCGCCGCCCGGCATTCTCAGCAAAGGCGCGCAACTCCGCAGGGGTGTACCGGGCCGCCCGCGCCTTGCCCCCGCGCCGTGCCCACTTGCTGAGGGTTGCCGCGTCATGCCGGGCCGCCCGCGCCTTGCCGCCCATGGAAGCGAATTCGGTGACTGTCAACACCTTCTTCGTCATAGCCGAAGCCTACATCCAAAGAAAGCGCGTGTCAAGCACTAAATTGCTTGCATGTAAGCATACTATGTCTGATAAGAGAGATTATGTTAACTACATTCTGCCTGATAACTTGCTTGTTTTCAGCCTCTTGGTTTTTGGCTCGAAAAGCCTCTGCCGATGTATCGCGGCGCAGGAGAAACGCTCAGGATTGGCGTTAATGCGTTTCCAGGGCCTATTCATGCGGCAATGGCGTGGTTTTTCGGGGTCCACAAGGGCGGGCGGATAATCGCGTTTGCCGCAGAATTGCACTAAAATAGTGCAACTTGCGCGCGTGATAACACGTCCTTCAAAAAAGGCCGTGCGCTCCGCACCGGTGGGGGGTAAGAAATTCAGGCGCGATGGGGGGCCGGGTGCGGGCAGGGAGCGCACACAAATTGGGCAAGTTTTTTTGGAACTAATGCATTCTCTTTCCTGTTGATTTGAAGTCGGTCTATCCCTATGGCACTGTGGCTCCGAACGAACATGAGACAGCTTCCTTCTTCGTGCAGTGCCAGAGCGTTCTCTTGCGGAGTGTTGAAGCCTTCTCCCAAGGATCAAGTTCAGTGCCATCAGACTTGTGGAACTGCACTTCAAACTGCTTGCTCCTAGCCGCTACATAACTGAGTGCAGCTTGGTACTGATCTTCCTCTGAGGCTCCAGACGGAGTGTCTCGGCCCAGAACATTTATGAACGATTCTGGCCACTCGACCTCTGAAGAATCACAGATCAGTAGGAGCGGATGGTTTGAGAACGTGAAGCAGGACTTAACTTCGCCCTGCTCCCAAGTATGATAATAAACGTACAGCAATTCCTGCTGACTTGACGCTGGAGATGAATTTGAGGGTGGCTGACTGCAAGAGGACGACAGAATAGCAATTCCTAGACTTCCCAGAATTTTCCAGATGCTTTGCTTCGTCGTCATGTGCGCCTAGCCTTGATCGTCGGGTTTGAATCCTTCGGCTGCGTGTATCTCCGCAATCGTTGCTCACCATCCTTGCGGTGGTCAAGGTACTCCGCTTATATGCGAGTGTCAAGCCTTCCATCTTTGGTTTATGCGGCAAGCGTGCTATGGGTCCCAGCCCACCTCTCGCGCCGCATGAATATTGGAGTGTGCTGTGGGGTAATGCGTTGACCATATGGTTGCCAATTGGTTGTGGCGACAGGTGCGGACACACCGGCGCATGGTCCCACGGGGCTGTTGTCGTTCCTGATACCCCCATTGACAGGCGCTATTGGTGGCGCTAGGCTTCCGGCAGTCGATAGAACCCTCGGAACCGGCGGCGAGCCGGTGCGGGAGGATACCTCATGAAAAGAATTGGATTTGTGGTTATGTTGCTACTCGTGTGTCCGCTGTGGGCTGCGGGCGGCCAGCAATCGGGCGGTATGAAGGTTTCAATCCAAGGCGGGGAGCATGTTCAACCGCGCCAGCCGCTCACTAATGAGTCGATTATGGGCTTGGTCAAGATTGGGTTCAGCGATGAGACCATTGTGAGTATGATCGAGCACGAGCCGGGCAACTACTCTTTGGTAGCCGCAAACCTTATCGCACTCAAACAGGCGGGCGTTTCGGAAGAGGTTATCAGGGCAATGTTGAGCAAGTCGGCGGACGCGCATTCTCCCGCAACGGTCGCTCCAATGTCCCCAGCTCCAGCAGCTCCAACAGCGGTAACTCCGATTGAGCCGGGCCTGTACGCGCAGCTTTCGGATGGAACCTTGCGGCACATCGCTGGGCGTCCCACCAACTTCATCCGCACTGGGAGCCTGCTGGGTTCGATGGCGACGGCCGGCATTCATGCCGCCCGAATGAATACTCAAATCGCCGGTGAACGGGCTTACGTCACGGTCGCGCAGAGTCCCATTTTTTACTATCGGGTGGCACAAGGCGCGCAAGACCAGGTTGTTCCTGGCACTCTGAACCTCATACTGACTGAGATGACCGTTAAACCCGGTCGGCGCCAGTTCGAGCTTGAGGCGGGCGGACTGATGCGCCATAGCCAAGGTATTTCGGTTCGGCATCAAGGCAACTTCGACGCGGAGGAGGTTGAGCCTGGACTCTACAGGTTACGGCCCGACCCACTCAAATCAGGGCAGTATGCGTTTTTCCTCTTCATTGGCGATCCGAGCCGCCCAGCAAAGGGGGCGGCTTTAAGGGGCTTCATTTTTGACTTCCAGGTTGAATAGGAATGGGGATCTCGGCAATACGCTAGACATTTCCATTTATTGATTCGGAAGGACGGAGGCGCGGGAATTGATATGAGCGGAAGAATGAACTGGGAGCGCGTTGTCGAGACGCGTACTGAGCGCTTCCGCGGCCTGCTGGAACACGATCCCAACCTCTCGATGGCGGACCTCGGGCGCATGTTCGGTCTCAGCCGTGAACGGGTGCGGCAGATTGTGACGAAGAAAACAGCGAGGGCCTGGGCACAGCCTGGACGCATGTCTAGGCGCGCAAGGTACGACCTCAAAGCGGAGAAGATCCTCAGCGCGTCCGCCCTGGTTCGCTTCCTGCGCAAGGATCTTGGCTATACGGTTCGTCCCGTCATCAGGTACTGCGGGGACATGCCGTTCACCCTGAAGCGGCAAATAGAAATCAACGGCATGAAGTGCGCCATCCGCAGCACGTCCAGAAGTCCGGTGCTGATGGTGCATAAGGGGAGTGGATATGTAATGGTAGGCCAGTTCGATCACCAAGCCCCGGAGCACAAGGATGTCAAGTTCGTGCTGTACCGGCTGTGTGCAGGGGCGCCGGAGAGCGGATGGATCGTCGTGCCAGCAGACCAAGCTCCACGGTGTCAGCGGCCGGTGAAGCTTACGGAGGCCAAGTGGCTGACCCTGCCGGATGGAAAGCCGTCACCTTGGCGGGGATGGGTTAATAACTGGGGACAACTGGCGGGGCTTGGATGAATGTCATACAAACGTGTTCGTGCATGTGGTTATCCTTTCAATGGATGGTCTCCCAATCGGTATTCCACCTTCGATCTGGTAACGGGTAACGGGTAGTAACAGCAGTTTTCACCTTCTCCTAAATAAGCTGCCATTGGGGAGAAAGGGTGAAGAACCCGTTACCATGTGTTACCCGTTACCTTTCAACCCCAGTCCGAACCATGTCCACCGATTCTCGAATGCCTTGCACTGTTTCTTCTCGAACCCTTTTTGCTGTAGCCTTCGGGTGAACGCCTTCAGGCTAACTGCATCCTCTCCTGCCCACCCTTTGTATGCGTCATACATCACTTGTGTGAGGACTCGGGCGTCGGATGCCTGGTTGCAGCATTCCGAAATGAAGTCACCGATCGCGTCACTTTCGGCCCGGTAGTCTTCCGTTGCGACTGTGACCACGTCGGGTTCGTCCAGCCCCAGTCCCTGCCACAGCAGGCACCCCACAACTGCCCAGGCGAGTATCCCCTCTGCCTCCCCTTTCAACTCGCTTTCAAGTTTTTCATTCTTGGCGAATGTTCGGGTAAATGGTATGAGTCGCACGCGTCTCCACATCGCGTGGGTCGTGTCATTGATAACTGGCTTGTCATTGAACGCGAGCCAAAACTTCGCGGCCGGCGTGAAGGTGAAATGTTCCCCGTAAAGGAATCGCGCTGTTATCGAATCGCCTCCAGTCAGTGCTTTGACTCGGGCCTCGTTTAGTCTTGTCTCCGCGTTTGTCTCGACAGCGGTTACAAACCTCCTGCCCGCGATGGTGGCCACGTCGTTAGGTATCGATGCTCGGGCTTTCAGTTCAAACGCTGAAAAAGGAAGATTGAGAGCGTAATCCCCGAGGACGTAATAAAGGACGTTCAGGAAGGTCGATTTCCCGTTGGAGCCGACGCCCCAGCAAAGGAATAGGCATTGCTCGGAAGTATCTCCGGTGAGTGAATAGCCGACGGCGCGTTGGATGTAGTGAATCACGTCTTCGTTGTCGCAGAAGATTTCCCGCAGAAACTTTTCCCATCGCGGGCACTCCGCTTCGAGATCAAAATCTGAAGGGACGTGCATGGTTATCCGGTCCTCGGGGGCGCCTTCTCTAAGTTCTCCGCTCTTTAGATCAATCACACCATTGCCTGCCCCCAGCAGCCACGGGTCACAGTCCCATTTTTCCCCCGAATCTGCCAAGGGCTCTTGCCATTCTGCCATTCTGACGCAAGCGTCAAGGTGATGCTTAGATTCGGATTGGAAAGCCCACTTGGATTGTTCCGTTCGCTGAGGACCATCAAGGTGAACTGCGTTCAAGAGCCGATGCCGCGCGGCTTGTGTCGCCTGCCGATTTACATGACCGTCAGAATCTGGCTTCCACCAGTGCCCTTGCCAAACCAGCCACTTTTTCATGCGGTGATTGAATCGAAGCTGATCTTTGTTCAGCTCTGCAAACAGCTCGGCATTGCCAGCGTCCGTGCAATTCGCCAGCGGAGTGGTTCGGCGTTTGTCCGGGTGGGCGGCAGAACCCGACTTGTTTTTCATCGCACCTCCCGCTTTGGGTCAACTCGATGCGCTTCAAGCCACGCAAGCACATCGGTTTTCCGATAGATGATTTTTCGGCCGATTCTTAGGAATGGTGGATGATCCCGCCGCAAACAGCGATCAACGGCAAGGGATGCCACTGGCTTCCGTGTCAATTGGCTTACTTCACTCGGTGTCAAGTAATCGTGATCGTGAGACTCTTTTGGCATACGCCTCCTTTTCCAATGGTCATTATCGCAGGTTATACCAGATATAGCAATATCTATTTGCGACACGGTCGGTTACTGATAAATAGGCAGGCTTGAATTGCGTTGTGGGCAGGGGCAGGGGGAAATACTGGCCCGTGAAAATCGGCGCGCGTGTGCGGCGGGTGGGCATTCTTCATGGGGGTCCAAAGGGGGCGGAGCCCCCTTGCTCTAGAATCCTTTTCGCGGTGTCCTCAAATGCGCGCCTCACCTCGGGATTCTCGGCTTGGGTGTAAATCTGCGTGGTGGTGATGTCCTGGTGCCCCATCGCTGCCATGATGACAGGCACGACAGTGCCCCCCTTGCTCATCCATGTTCCAAGTGTCCGGCGAACATCGTGAAGCCGAAGGCCAGTGATCTTTGCACGCTTCAGCAGCTCGCTCCACGGTTTTCTAAACTCCGTTACATGGCCGCACTCCGCCTCACTACTAGGGAAAACCCACTCGCTAGAAATTCTCTTGCGCCTTGGTTCGAGAATCTTCATTGCCGGCCCCGCCAGGGGAATCACAATCTCTTTCCTGCCCTTCGCCTTGCTCGCTGGAATTGTCCAGACGGCGCCGGAAAAGTCGATCTCATCCCAGCGCATCGCCACCACATTTCCGCGCCTAGCGCCGGTCAGCAGGGCCAGCGATATGAATTCCCTGAAGTCCTGACTCGGCTCCTCGGACAACGCCTTTAGAAAGCGCGGCAACTCATCCCCTGTCAAGAATCGGGTGCGCTCCTCTTCGTCAAATTTCTCCACCCCGTTGCAGGGGTTATCCCCGCGCCATTCCTTCGCGGTAATGGCGAAGTTGAACATCTTGGAAACCAGCGCCAATGTGCGATTGGCCGCATAGATGCCGTGCTGCTCGCCAATGTCAGCATGAAGGTGCCTAGCGTCCCTGCGGGTGATGGTAGAAAGCCGCCTCGAATCCCAACCGGACAGATACCGCTTGTGGATTCCTTCATCCTCGGCCACGCTGCGCGCCCGCTTGTTCCTTCTGGCGTATTCCGCCAGGTATTGCTCCCACAGGCTCTTGAACGTCCCTTCCAACCGCTTCGCCCTTCGCTCCTCGGCAGGGTTCTTGCCCTCGGCAATCTCTCCGTTCATGCGGTCAGCAATCTTGCGGGCTTGCTCTACAGGAAGGTCAGGCCACTTGCCGATAATGACCCTCTCGGGCCTGCCTTGAATCTTGCGGTAAAGTACAAACGTCCTAGCGCCGGTAGGGTAGACGGCCACAGCGAAACCACGCGTCTTGGCATCCCGGTGGTACACTTCCTTAGATCCCACCAGAGGCATGGGCAGGTTTTCGATTCTTTTCTCCGTGAAGGTCAATCCTTCGTTCATAGACACCCCATTATCTGCTACCCACCTGCTACCGCCAAAGTTAATTCAGGTAGCAGAGAGTAATGTCATAATATGACCAAAGCCCAGTATTGTCAAGGCAAAAGTGATGTCAGATAATCAGTATTAACTTGCTGTAAGTTATTGAAAATCGAAAAACCACTGACTCTTAATCAGTAGGTTGGGGGTTCGATTCCCTCACGGCTCACCAAGTCCTTACCCGTCAATAAGTTAGATTGAGGAAATCTTCTCGCAAATTGCCATTGAATCGGTGTTTCCTGAACCGCGAAAAAGCGCCATAACTGCTTTGAATACAACGCGATTAACTAAGAAGATAGAGCAACTGACTAAAAATCAGCAGGTCGGAATTTGCTGGAGTGCATTCTTCTTAGAATGATGGAGTTGAGGCCTGCCTTGGGATCCTTCTAAGCTGAGTGTTCCAAAAGTGGGCGGTGTTCCAAAAGTCGACAACAAACGGCGCGGCCTGCACGCCGGTCAGTTTTCACGGCGTTGTCTTCGACGGAGGTTATAATGTGGGGGAACGACATCACCGTCTCCAGTAATGAGATTACCTAACAGATTGCCGCCAAGGTAAACAGAGCAGCACGCTTGAATGGCTGAAAAGCACGGTTCCGCGAGATCTGGAGACTGGCGAGAGAGCGGCCATTGCGAAGGCGTTAAGCGCGCACTTCACGACTCGCCTGCTTGGCAAAACCGCCATCGAAGGTTTCGCTGAACGGTTGGCTGATTTTGTCATCGACGGAGAAAACCCCGACGCGCTTCGCGAATTGGCCGCCAGCCAATCGCATGCAGCCGTCGGCTTCGACCGGTTCGGAGCAAGCAGTGGTTCGGAGAATCTCGCAACTCTGGTCAAACTGCTGCCACAAGACCCTTCCATCTATGTAAGACTGGCGAGCGTCTACGACGCCGCATCTCGCCAGCGGTACGCCCCTCAGTTCTCTCCGATGCCGGGTTTTGGTGGCGGGCATCGTTGGCTTTATGTCTTCCTGGCGGAACTTTTCAATGCTGCGCCGAAGAACACGAAAATCCTTCCGGCGAGTTTTGTGGAGGCGATGATCGTCGCGAAAGAAGAAGACCCCTCAATCCTCGTCCGGGGTGCGATGGTCGTCGAGGACCAACAGGGGAAGAATCAGCTCTGCCGATGGCTGCCGCCCCCGTATAACTACTTCCGTCCGCTGAGCGGCTTCCAGGAGGTTGCTGCGCGCTACCAGGGCGTCGTGCGACAGGCACCAAAGGAGGCAGAGGCTTCGGAGGAACCCGCTGAGGCCGACGCCACGACCGTCGAGGAGGAGGACGCCGGCCTCAGTGAGCCACGCGGATTGGCAGGTGGTTACACTCAGCGCATTCTTGGCGAAACAATCCGCCGGCTCGACGCGATCTCTGAGGCGGGTTGCCGGCTCGGACTCGAAGCCCACCGCGGCTGGTTCGACGAGTCGCGTAGGGGTGCGTACGATTCAGGGTTGACGAGCCTGGCCGGGGCTCTTGACAGCTTGGCCGATCCATCGATGTTCTCACCCCGCGTCATTCTTCAGGCGCGATACCTCGTTCACCTCCACATGCAGGCAATAGGGCACGCCCTTTGATTGAGGCTGCGGTGCGTGCCTCGCCTTCAGAGCCCCCTCAGACGAGTTCGGCAGTAATTTCGCAGATCCCATTTTCGTTGTGCGCGGGACGTGCGGAGGATCTGCCCGAAAATGATTTGGAACCACTCGTGAGGCCAGAGTGTCTACACCGGCAGCGAGATACCTTTTGCAACGCGTTGGCGCATCGTAGTGGGTGACGTTGCAAAAGTAGCGTGCAAGAAGCAACGCTGTGCACGTTCTTATTCTGAAGTGAGATCGCCAAACGGCAGTGGCAAGACATCTCTACGGAGACGCCATGGACAAAAGTCACCTGTTCACTCACCCAGCGAGATTTGGTCTTTGTATTCTTGCTTGTTATCTTGGGGTCGTCCTGTTAACTGGCCTGAAGCCCTTCCAGGCGGCCGGTTCCCCACCGACCGCGATGGCCACATATTCGCACGGGCTTCTGCGCCTGAGCATCCCCTATCATGCCTCCCACACGGGGTTCGGACACTGGACCGTGGAAGTCCTGGATCCCGACGACAAGGTCTTGGGCCAAGCAGTTCGGCCCACGAAAGTGGCTGAAGGGCCAAATTGGTGGCGGGGGGAGATCCAGCTCGAGAAGCCGATGCCTTCAGAAGACCTGGTATGGCATCGCGTGCATTATCGGTTTCAATATGACGACCCAAAGAATGCCGGGTGGGAGGGCACGAATTCGATCTCGCAGATTCTTCGCACACCGGTCATCCACCTTCTGGGACAGCATTCCTACCTCGCAGGGAGCGAGGCGGCGGTACGCGTGATCGTCACCGACTCGAAGAACGAAGTCGTTAGCGGGCGCGGCACGGTGCGTATCGAATTGGTCGGCGAGGGCGGGAAGACCTCCCAGCTCTATGCGGGCGTAACGAATCGCCGGGGCACCATCGAGGCGCATTTCCGGTTCCCCGCCGGCTTGGTGGGAAATTGCCAGTTACGCTACGCGGCCGACACTCCCATCGGATCTACGGAGTTTACCGAGACCATACGCGTCGAAGACAAGGTCTCGATTCTTCTCACGACGGAAAAGCCAATCTACCAACCAGGCCAGACGATTCACGTCCGTGCGCTGACGCTCGACCGCGCCAACCACGACGCAGCCGCGCACCGCAAGTTGAGTTTCGAGGTCGAGGATTCACGCGGCAACAAGGTCTTCAAGAAGGCAACGGAGACCGACGCTTTCGGGGTTGCCTCCGCCGAGTTTGGGCTTGCGGATGAAGTTAATCTAGGCGCCTATCACCTCCGCGCTCTGATGGGCAACGCGGATGCGCCCACCAACACGGCCGAGCTCGCGGTCAATGTCGAACGCTACGCCCTTCCCAAGTTCAAGGTGGCAATCGAGTTCAACGCCGAGGGCAAAAAGCGGAAGCACGGTTACCGACCCGGTGATCATGTCGTCGGGACAGTGCGGGCCAACTACTTCTTCGGAAAGCCGGTGGACGGCGGCGAAGTCACCATCAAAGCCTCGACGATGGATGTCACGGTGGTCGAGGTAGCGTCCACGCGGGGCAAGACCGATTCTCAGGGTTCATATCATTTTGACCTTGTGCTCCCCACGTACTTTGCCGGACGCCCCCTCAGCCACGCAGCGGCGCGCGTGCTGATTGAGGCTGCGGTAAAGGACTCCGCGAGCCACACCGAAACCCGCGGTGAACCCATCACGGTCAGTGACTCGCCGCTTTTGATCACGGCGATCCCGGAGGGTGGCACGCTGGCCCCAAAGCTTGAGAACCAGGTGTTCATCCTGACTGCTTATCCCGACGGCACGCCGGCGAAAACCCGCCTGACTGTCTACGGCGATGTGGAGGCACGTCAGCAAGTGACCACCGACGATGCGGGTATTGCCGTTGCTCATCTCCATCCGCCAGCCGGCGCCGAAGGCCTTAAGATTGAGGCTACCGACGAAGATGGAAACACCGTGTCAAGCCAACTCAGTCTCGCCTCGCGGCCCGGCGAGGACCAGATCCTGCTGCGCGCCGACCGCGCCGTCTACCGTGCCGGCGAGCGCATCGAGCTGAGTGTTTTCTCCACCAAGTTACGCGGGGCTGCGTACGTGGATGTTGTAAGGGAGGGCCAGACGATCTTGACGCGCGACTTGGACCTCGAAAACGGCCAGGCGCGACTTTCTCTGACCGCGAGCCCGGAAATGGCGGGCACTCTCGACCTCGACGCCTACCTCTTCGGCAGGGATGCGCAGGCGGTCGGCGACCATCGCCTGGTCTTCGTCCAGCCTGCGGACGAGTTGAAGATTGAGACCGTTGCGGATGCGCCCGCCTACAAACCGGGCGCCGAGGCGCGAATCCGTTTTCGCGTCAGCGACTCCCACGGCAGGGGGGTTCAAGCCGCGCTCGGACTGCAAGTGGTCGACGAAGCCGTGTTCGCGCTGGCCGAGAAACAGCCGGGCTTTGCCAAGGTCTTTTTCTACCTTGAACAGGAAGTCATGAAACCGCGCTACGAGATTCACTCGCTCGGCTTGCCCGAAATCGTCGAGCCCGCGGAGAGTTCCCGAAGCGAGCAGCGAGACCGCGCGGCACGAGCCTTGTTTTCGGCCACCGAGGTTGTGAACCCCAACCGCCTTGAAACGCAATTCGGCGGGGACATTCCGATTACAAAACAGCCGGAGTACCTGCGTCGATACCGGGAGCAGTTTGGCAAGCAAGTCACACGGCTGGCGCAAAGATTGACTCAGTCTTACGACGTGAAAACCTACCGGGGTAACCTATTCCCGGTTTTCGACGAATTGAAGAGGGCCGGTGGCAGGGACACGCGCGATGCCTGGGGCGCTGAGTTGCGCTTGGAAGCGACTTCGTGGTACCGGGCCCAGAATAAATCGTACTATCTTGTGCGCAGTGCTGGACCAGACGGGCAATTCGATACCTTCGACGACATGACGGTGGTCCTCCAAGTGCCCACCCGCAGCTTTCAAGGGCTTTCCGAATTGAGTAACGTCACGCTTAAGATCGAACACGATCGTGGGCCGTTCAACGGGCGGGCGGACATTGTTGGCACCGTGACCGACGTCTCAGGCGCCGTGGTTCCCGGAGCATCCATCGAACTGTTTGACGTTTCCTCGAACAAGGTCCAAGTCGCGACAATTCGAACTGCTAAGACCAACGGCTCAGGAGAATTCAGCTTCTCGAGCCTGCCGGCAGGCGCCTACAGAGTTCAAATGTCCATGCCAGGATTCAAGCCGTTGGCGCGGGGGATTGTTGTTCAGGCACGCGATCGTGCCGTGGTTTCGGCCACCTTGGATATTGGCGCGGTCACCCAGGCCGTCGAAGTCGATCAGACTGTCGAGGTCATGGCGGCGCCCATGGCCGCAATGCCTAGGATGATGCGCGCTGGCGGCATGCTGGAGGCTCGCATGCAGAACGCGGTGGTTGACGGCGCGCCCATGGGTGTAGTCGGCGGCGTTCCGGGGGGTGTCCCCGGCGGACAGATGGGCGGCGTTATCGGCGGGGTACTCAGGTCTGCAAAGTCCGCCCCGAGAGTTGGGGTCGGCAGCGGGGTTGGGGGTGCAACGGGCGCCGCGCCTGCGGCGCGCGTGCGGTCCTATTTCCCCGAGGCGCTTTATATCAACCCTGAGGTCATTACCGACAAGGACGGTCGCGCCAGCATTGTTATTCCCATCGCCGATTCCATCACCACCTGGCGCATGGCGATGATCGCTTCCTCGCCGCACGGAGCGCTTGGTACATCGTCATCAAGCCTGAAGGTCTTTCAGGACTTCTTCGTTGATCTCGATTTGCCCGTCACACTCACGCAAGGCGACCGCGTCTCGATTCCAGTAGCTATCTACAACTACTCAGGTGCGCGGGGAGAGGCCTGCTTGAAGTTGCAGCCGGAGGACTGGTTCTCGCTCGTCGATGACGTGGCGGAAAAGTCGCTGGCAGTCGAATCGGGACAGGTAGGCGGCTCGCAATTCACGCTCCAAGCCAAGCGCATCGGGAAGTTCAAGCTGACACTGGCGGCGAGCCTGGAGGGCCAAACGCGGCGCGCCGACATCGTGGTGCGAGAGATTGAAGTCATACCCAACGGCCGCGAGCAGAGCGTCGTCTTCAACGGCCGCCTGGAAAGCAGCGTGCACCACGAAATAAGATTCCCGGCAAACGCCATTCCCGAGGCCAGCAAGATCTTCGTCCGCCTCTATCCCGGCCCGCTGAGCCAGGTGATCGAAGGTATGGACAGCCTTTTGCGCATGCCTTTCGGCTGTTTCGAGCAGACTTCCTCCAGCACCTATCCCAACGTCTTGGCGCTCGATTACATGAAGCGCACGAAGAAGCTGACGCCCGAGGTACACGCCAAAGCCGAGGGTTACATCGCCAACGGCTACCAACGCCTGCTGACGTTCGAGGTGCCCGGCGGCGGGTTTTCCTGGTTCGGCAACGCCCCGGCGAACAAGATCCTCACCGCCTACGGCCTGATGGAGTTCTACGACATGTCGAAGGTTTATGACGTGGACCCGAAACTGATCGAGCGCACGCAGGCGTGGCTGGCCGGCCAACAGCAGGCGGATGGGAACTGGAAGCCCGATACACAGTTCATCAACGAGGGCGCTACGAACCGCTATAACTCCGACGTGCTGCGGATCACGGCCTACCTCGCCTGGTCACTGGAGAACACCGGATATCATGGAACTGCAGTCGAGCGCGCCAAGCAATTTGTCGAGAAGCGCCTGAACGCAAAGATGGACGCTTACACGCTTGCCGTGTTGGCCAATTTTGCCACGGACTACGGAACCGGCAACTCTAAGGAGGACCCCGAGTTCACTCGTCAGGCAATGCAGCTTCTGCTCGACGCGCGCGCTGAAAAAGGCGATCAGGCCTGGTGGACCGCGGAGGAAACCGGCGTTTACGGCCAAGGCGCCAGCGCGAGCATTGAGACGACAGGCCTTGCAGCTCAAGCGCTGCTTAAGTGGGGCCAGGCGTCCGGCACGGCGCGCAAGGCCCTGGCTTACATCGCTTCCAGGAAAGATGCCGCCGGAACCTGGAGCACCACACAGGCCACGATCATGGCGCTGCGAGCATTACTTCTCGCCACGGAAAAAGGCTCGGCCGACGTCGAAGGCACGCTCGCGATTCTGCTGAACGGCCGGAGGGTTGAAAAACTTACGCTGACGCCGGAGAACAACGATCTGCTTCATCAGTTCGTGTTCAAGGGCGTCACCGTTGCCGGGCCTGGAGGTGCGGCACGCGCGGCGAACTCCAATCGGATCAGCGCCTCAAGCGAAACGGATGCAACCAAGGAGGCCAACACGGTGGAGATTCGGTTCGAAGGCAAAGGCGGGCTGGCCTATCAGGTTGTGGGGAGCTATTTTCTGCCCTGGGACGAGAAGCCGGAGCGCGAGCCGCTCTCGATCGACGTCACCTACGACCGCACGCATCTTGCTCAAGATGACACAGCCACGGCGACTGCCACGGTCAAGAACAACATGGACAAAGCCGCCAGGATGGTGATGGTGGACCTCGGAATTCCGCCGGGGTTCGATTTGCTCAGCGAAGACTTGCAGGATTATCAGGCCAAGAGCGCCGATCTTGCGAGCGGCCGCCTATCGAAGTTCAGCCTCACCGCGACGCAAGCGATTCTTTACTTTGATTCCGTCGCGCCGGGCGCCGCCGTCAGGCTGAAGTTCCGCCTGCACGCCAAGTACCCGATTCGCGCCCGCACCTTCAAGTCGCGCGTCTACGAGTACTATGATCCCGAGGTAGGCTCCATTGCGCCGCCGGTTCAACTCGAGGTGACCCAGCGCTAGCCCTGACCTGGGACAAGAGGTCACAAGTTGATCAATTGGGCTGCCGCCCGGTCAGTTGACGGCCTTGCCGGGACTTGGAAAGCGGGGGGAATGGCTGTATAGTCGTCGGCACGATGACTGCGAAAACCCTGGCATTGACGATTTTGTTGCTTGCGCCTTTGAGCCTTTTCGGGGCGGAGAATGCGCCGCTTCGCTGGATTACCCTTCCCGGTCCGCCGGTCCAGGTGAACGGGCTCCCCTGGTATAGCGAAAACGGGGGTGACCTCTTTCGCCTGCCCGCCCAATTGAAGGACACCTTTCGTCCGCCCGTATGGGACTTGGCCAAAGACCCCAGCGGTGGCCGCATTCGTTTCCGCACCAACTCTTCTGTTGTGGCGATCCGGCTGGAATATCCGAAGCCGCCCGACATGGCCAACATGCATGCCTTCGGCGAGACAGGAGTGGACCTGTATGCGGACGGCGTATACCGCGGGACGGCGATCGCCACCCGTGACGCCCAGCCGGGCAAGACCCTCGAGCATACCTACTTCCAGGATCAGCCGCGCCTGGACCGCGAGATCACTCTCTACTTGCCGTTATACATGCCCGTGAAGGTTCTGGGAATCGGACTGGACCCGGACGCCCAGGTGCGCCCGGCCAAACCGTTTGCGGCCGCTACGCCACTGGTTTTCTACGGCACTTCGATCACCCAGGGTGGATGCGCCAGCCGGCCCGGCATGAGCTATCAGGCCATTCTCGGGCGTATGCTCAATTTGGATTTTGTCAATCTGGGGTTCTCGGGGAATGGACGGGGCGAACCCGAGTTGGCTCACGCCGTGGCCAATATCAATGCCCTGTGTTACGTGCTGGACTTTGCGCAGAACAATCCTACTGTGGAATCTCTTGCTCAGGCGTACGCGCCCTTCCTGGACGTCCTCCGCAGCGCTCACCCGGAGACTCCGGTGCTGGTCATCACCCCGATCTATGCCGCGCACGAATCCTGGTCGCGCGACGCGCGGCTGGAGGGCATGCGGGAATTGATCCGCCGCGAAGCCGCCAGGCGGATTGCGGCCGGCGACCGCCACATCGAAATCGTCGAGGGCACGGACCTGCTGGGACCGTCGCGGGGCGACGGCTTGGTGGACGGCACCCATCCCAACGACCTCGGGTTCCAGTGGATGGCCGAGGGGCTGGCAGGCCGCCTGGCCAAGATGCTCGGCCTCCCGGATGAGCGTTGATCCGTCTGGCAGTTTCAGGGCCGCAAAGCCCGCGCATCGGTGCGCCGGTCGCATTGGCGTAATTGCAAATCCTAATCTCCGTGGTTTCTGCATTCATCTGAATCCGGTGAGCGCAGGCTGGCTCGCCGCCCGCAAGACCGGCCGTGGTCGAGCGTCCATGACCTTCGATACAAAGAACGCGGAGGCTTTCAGTGACCTCCGTGTCTAACTCGAATCCTTCTTCCGTTTCTTTTCGGCCGCAGCGCCGCCGGGAATGCCAGCGTTGGCCATCATGATGTCGATTCTCCCAAAATGGCGGCAGGTTTCTTCCACCAGTGCGTCCACCTCGCTCTTCGAGGAGACGTCGGTGTGGCGGAATGCGGCGTGGGGTGGCAGCGGACCCTGCGGATCGAGAATATCCGCCGCCATCACTTGAGCGCCGGCGCTGGTGAGTCCTCGCGCCATGGCGCCGCCCAGACCTCGGGCCGCGCCCGTAACCACCGCTACCTTGCCCGAGAGGTCGAACAGTTTCGAAAGTTCATTGGTCATAGCTGCCCTAATTCCTCCTTAAGAGTTTTCTCACTCGACGACGTAGCGATTTCCAAGATATTTCCTGGCACTAAGATCGCTACCCTCGTAATCTCAATACCGGTGCGAGAAATCAATAAGCAGCAGCGCGCGACCGCAGGACTGGGTGTGTTTTCACTGGCGATCAGATTCCAGCACTGGTCTCGCCACTCCCGTTGCTTCCGGACGAGATGCTCAATCGATTTGTGTTCGCGTGTCGGCATGAACAACCCTCTCGATGCAAATCAACAGCCCTCCTCATGTGACGAAACAGCCCTCTCCCTTGGGGAGAGGGCTGATCATCTACACTGCGCGGGCCGCTCCGCCGCGTTGCGAATGCCATTGATACACCTTTTTACCTGCAACTCGCAGAGTCACAGGCCGCCTGGCTTCGGGCAGGAAGAATGCGAATGGTGCCCAGCTTATAACGTTTTTCTGAATCCTGGCCTTGAATGGCAAGATTGATCTGAGGTTTACCCGCGTAATCCACTAAGGCAACTCGCACCTCGTATGCTCCCGGGGGCAGGTCCTTCTTGAGGTGGAAAATGCTGGTGACCGGATAAGTCTCTCCGCGCACCCAGTGGGTCTCATCGAAAGAGCGATCCACCTCGCTGAATTTCTCCTTGCCTTGGGAATCCGTCAAGTAAACCTTCAACGGATGGCGTTCATAGAGGCGTCCCACGTTGCGATTCACCCATATCTGTCGCATCAAGAAGAGGTCGCCTGCCGCTAATTCGAGAGGCCAGCTCACCTCGGTGGGTACAAGGCGAAAACCCAATCCGCCGCGCTCGAGGCCGCGCTCGAGCGAGGCGCGATCTTCTTTCATCGAACGCTTGTAACTTTCCGCGTCGGTGTAGAAGTGTCCCCAGTTGGAATGCCACTCGAGCATGACGTCGATGTTCTCGTCGAAGGTCCCATGCGTGCCTTGGTCCTTGACCGCCGTGTACGCCCAGTTCCCTTCCGCCCACATCGGGTTGGTCGTCCAATACTTCTTCATGACCAGCGTGTCCCAATAGTCGAATCCATCAATGAACGCGTGCCGGGCCAGAGCGTCCTCGTGCGGGATCGCAGCGTCGAGTGCCTGCCGGTACAGGAAGTCTTTCAGACTGGTGACTTCCGAGTTGTCATGATCGATGCAGTAGGAAATGGAGAGCTTCTTAACTTTGAAGATATCCTGATACATATTAACGAGCTGGGTGAGAATCTTGTTCTTCACGTCCTTATTCGGCCAGGGATAGTTGGACCACAGCGTGTGCCACTCGCCCCACTGGCCGTAGCCGAAGAGGCCCCAGAGTACGACAGGGCTTTGCGGCGTGTCGTAGCGATCGGCCAGCGCCACGAGGAACCTGCGCGCTTTGGGCAAGTAGATGGTTTGATAGGAGGGATCGGCGTAGTCGGGTTCGCGCTTGTGAGTCTTTCCTTCACCCGTATAGGCATGATAGCGGACGCCGTCCTTCCACAGCCATTTCGGACAAACTTCGTTGCCGGGAGCTCCCGCCCAGCCGGGGTCGTCCGTGATCCAAATGCGCAATTCAATCTGTTTGCCGCGCTCCGCCCAGTAATGGATGATCGTCTCGAGGTCCTTCCAGTAGTACTGCCCCTCCTGCGGCTCGAGATCGGACCACATCCAGTCAATCAGCACCCAACTGTAGAGCGGCGCGTCATCGCCAAAGCCCGCGGTGTTGTACTTGAGCGTAAACGACCGGCCATCGAAGTAGCGCGGTCCCGCCCAGATCCCCCAGCCCATGTAGGGGTTGTTCACGGGTCCGTCAATCTCGGTGGGGACGGCGGTGTACATCACCTGGCGGGAATCCGCCGCGCGGGCAGTCAGGGTTCCGGCCAAACAGATAAGTACGTAAGCAATCCCCAGTAAGCGATTGTTAAGGACGCTAGCTCGCATTTCATCGCCTTCAGTGTTATGCCGCGATGATTCCATGTTATCTCTGTCCTCCGTGATAAAGAACTGGAGGGCGTTGTAGTTCGACGTCCCGTAGGTGTGCACGGCCCCGAAGGTGCCGAGATTCGGAAACGGCCGGCGGCTCTGTGGCGTGCTATTCGGGTTCGCCGAAGGATATGGTTGGTTATCATCCGCACCCGTCGTGAGGTGGTATCCACTGGTCCCCGCGTACGTCACTTGCAGCGTGATTTCGCGTGCGATTTCCTGTTGTACCGCGAGATTCCAATTCAGGATGCTGGGCCACCGCCAATGGTCCGGCGCTAAATCGTACAGGAACAGCAAAGAGTCCTGCGCATAGTTTTGAAACACATCCGCGCGTGGCGCATACGTCTCGACGTTCTTTGTCGTGATGTATGCGCCCTTCGTGCCGCTGAGGCCCCCCCTTCTAACGGCACTCTGTCCGTCGCCAGCAGTGAAGCGTCCCTCAGGAAATAAAACCTCCAACTCGACCACGGCCAATCGCCGGGCTTTTTCACCCATGTACGCAAGGGAAGTGGATCGAGCGCCCATCGTCTCGCCGATTCAAGTCCATTAAGCTTGTTCAAGAAGAGTCAGCCAAAAATGCCGTTGAACCATATGCAGGCGTGATTACACATAGTGTCACCAGAAGAAAACCATCCTTCATTGGGTGCTCCCCCGCCGTCCGAATCATCCCTTCGCCAAATTGTCGAATTCTTTCCTTATACTATAGTCTGGCTCTGAGATTCTGAGTGGAAAATGGAGTGGATGAATGGGCAATCTCGGGAATGAGATTAAGCACTCGCTGCACATGTTCTTCAAGAACCCCGGCTTTACCATCGCCGCCCTTGCCGCTTTGGCGCTGGGTATCGGAGCCAACACCGCCATCTTCACGGTAGTCAACACGGTTCTGCTCAAGCCCCTCACCTACCCCGATGCCGATCGCATGGTCGAGTTCTTTCACCATCCGGCCAGTGGCGGCAGCCTTCTTGCTTCCAACCTTGCCTCGATTCCGTTGTTTCGTCTCTACCAGCGGCAGACCGCCGTATTCCAGGACGTGGCCGCCTACGACTTCACCAGCCCCGGCTTCAACCTCACTGGTGACCGGCCCGAACAACTGCACGGCATTCACGTTACCGAGGGCTACTTCCGTCTCTTCGGCGCCCAGGCCATGCTGGGCCGGACTTTTACGCCACTCGAGGACTCGCCGCACGGCGGCAAGGTGGTGGTGCTGAGCTATGGATTCTGGCAGCGCCGCTTCGGCGGCGATCCGGCCATCGTGGGAAAATGGCTCTCGCTGGGCAATGAGCCTTATACGATCGTGGGCGTGATCGGAAAGGAGTTCTTCTCCGACCCCGATGCGGACATCTGGCTGCCCTTTCAGTTTGAACCCGAAAGCACGAACGGAAACCAGTACTTTCAGGTCGCCGCACGCCTCAAGCCCGGCATCACGCTCCAGGCCGCCAACGCGCAAATGAGGCTCGCCACGGAAGAGTACTACCGGATCTTCCCCAGAAGCAGCCCCAGCGAAGGGGAGATATTTGCCGTTGAGCCGCTGCGCGACTTGATCATCGGTGATGCGCGCAGGTCGCTGCTGGTCATGCTGGGAGCAGTGGGCTTGGTGCTGTTGATCGCATGCGGCAACGTCGCCAACCTGCTGCTCGTGCGCGCCTCCGGACGCAAAGGGGAGTTGGCCATCCGCTCCGTGCTGGGCGCAAGTCGCGGGCGCATCATCCGCCAGTTGCTGGCGGAAAGTGTGCTGTTGGCGGTTGCGGGCGCCGCGCTTGGCCTGATTCTGGGATTTGCCGGCGTGCGCGCACTGCTCGCGGTCAGCCCTGCGGGTCTACCCCGTCTCGGTGAAAACGGCTCCGCCGTGGCGATAGATTGGCATGTCCTCGCCTTCACCCTCGCCGTTGCGCTGCTCACGGGTGTTCTGTTCGGGCTCTTCCCCGCCTTCGCCGCCTCACGCACCGACCTGAACACTTCCTTGAAGGAGGGCAGCAATCGGTCCGGCACAGGGTTCCGTGCGGGCAAGACCCGCTCGTTGCTGGTCACGAGCGAGGTCTCGCTGGCCCTGGTGCTGCTGATCGGCGCTGCTCTGCTGATCCGCACCTTTATTTCCCTGCGCGCGGTGTCTCCGGGCTTCGACTCCCACAACGTCCTCACGGCCGAGATGTCCATGACCGGCTCGCGCCTGCACACGACGGCGGGCATAGCTCAGCTTTCGCGGAACGCTCGCAATCGGCTCAATGCCATCCCCGGGGTGCAAGTGTCGGCGTCAACGGTCTGGCTGCCCAATCAGGTCGACGACGCTTTGGCCTTCCAAATCGCCGGGCGGCACGAGAAGGGCTGGACGGTCGGCCGGTGGATGAGTTTTTCGCCCGGCTATCTGAGTGTCTTCAAGATTCCCGTCCTGCGCGGGCGCGATTTTCGGGAAACCGATACGCTCGCGGCTCCCGGCGTGGTGCTCATCAATCAGGCTTTTGCCAACAAATTCTGGCCCAACCAGGATCCCGTGGGCCGGCAAATCCAGATCAACACAGGTATGGGAGTGCAGGCCGACGAGCCGCCGCGGACCATCATTGGGTTGGTGGGCGACACCCACAACAACGGCCTCGGCCACCCTCCCGATCCCATGATGATGGTTCCTACGGCACAGGTTGTGGACTGGTATGCCGCGGCCTACTCCGACACCTCGGCGATGATCTGGGTAGCGCGCACCCGCGGCGACCCCCATCCGGCCTTTGCTGCCTTCAGCGAGCAGTTGCGCCTCTCGAGTGGAGGCCTTCCGGTGGCTCATCTCCGCACCATGGAGGAGGTGATGGGGCGTTCCACGGCCCGCCAGAGCTTCAACATGCTGCTGCTTACCATCTTCGGCGCCGTGGCGCTGGTTCTCGCCGCCATCGGCATCTATGGCCTGATCGCCTACTCCGTCGAGCAGCGCACCCAGGAGATGGGCATCCGCATGGCGCTGGGCGCAGACCCGTCCGCCATCCGGAAGCTTGTGGTCTGGGAGGGCGTGAGGATGTCTCTCGCGGGCGTGGCGGTGGGTATCGCCGCAGCCTTCGGCCTCACGAGGCTCATCGCCACGATCCTCTTTGGCGTCAAGCCCTGGGATCCGGCGGTGTTTATCTCTGCGCCGCTTATCCTCTCCGCTGTGGCGCTGCTCGCTGTCTGGTTGCCTGCCACGCGCGCCTCCAAACTCGACCCCATGGCCGCGTTGCGCGCAGAGTGATGGGTAAGTGTTGATGGGGTAGCCCGAATGAAGTTTTTGACGAGGCTGGGAAGGGGGTAAGTTTCATGGATGGACGGAACCGAAGTGACGTGGCCCCTGGAGCAGACGTTTCAATTGTCCTCAAAGAGGACCAGCGCACAGGGAAACTGAGCCGAGGCATCGTCCAGGACCTTCTCACGAAGTCCCCGTTTCACCCGCACGGGATCAAGGTAAGGCTGCAGGGCGGTAAAGTCGGCAGGGTTCAAGTCATCCATAGCGCCGGGCATTCTAGTCGTGCTTAGTCGCGACGGCAGCCGGCGAAGAGCAGACAGGCTGACCCCCTGGCCCCGTGAGTTCCACCAAAGCCCTCTTTTTTCGAACTCCGGAATCAGAACCCTGGACCGTTTTTCAATTAGTCGGGCAGTTTCACGGTGACGGTCTTGACCTCTGTGTATTGCTGGAGGCCATACTCGCCCAGTTCTCGTCCCATGCCCGACTGCTTGAAGCCCCCGAAGGGCGCCGCGGCGTCGAAGACGTCGTAGCAATTCACCCAAACCGTTCCGGCCCGCACGCTGTTGGCGATGGCATGAGCCTTGCTAATATCGCGAGTCCAGACGGCGGCGGCCAAACCGTATTCCGTGCGGTTTGAGCGTTCCACAACTTCCTCGACGTCTTTGAACTTCATAATACTCATGACGGGTCCGAAGATCTCTTCCTTAGCGATCTTCATGTCGTCCTTGACATCAGCAAAAACTGTGGGCTCGATAAAGAAGCCGCGATTGCCCACGCGGTTGCCGCCCGCCACGAGCGACGCGCCCTCGGTCTTTCCCGACAGGATATAGCTCATCACCTTCTCGAACTGGACGTCGTCCACTTGGGGACCCTGTTCGGAAGTGGGATCGAAGGGGTCGCCCACCTTGCGCTTCTTGGCGCGCGCCACGCTCTTTTCCACGAACTCGTCATAAGCTTTGGCTTCTACAAAAAGTCGCGAGCCTGCGCAGCAGCACTGGCCTTGATTGAAGAAGAGGGCGAAGTGGGCGCCTTCAATGGCCTGATCCATATCCGCGTCCGCAAAGACGATGTTAGGGCTCTTGCCTCCCAGTTCAAGCGTCACTCGTTTCAGATTGCTCCTGGCTGCTGCTTCCATAATGAGGTGTCCGACTTCTGTGGACCCGGTAAAAGCCACCTTGTCGACTCCGTTGTGCCAGGCGATCGCGGCGCCCGCGGTCGGACCGTATCCCGGCAGAAGGTTGACCACGCCCGCTGGGAAGCCTGCTTCGATAATCAGTTCGCCCACGCGCAGAGCAGTGAGTGGAGTCTGCTCGGCAGGTTTCAGCAGGACCGTGTTACCCGCTGCGAGCGCCGGCCCCAATTTCCACGCCTGCATGAGGAGTGGAAAATTCCAGGGAATGATTTGGCCCACCACCCCCACGGGCTCATGCCGGGTGTAACAGAAGTAGTTGCCCGCGACGGGAATGGTTTTGCCTTGAATCTTGTCCGCCCAACCCGCGTAATAGCGATAGCAGCCGATGGTCAGTGGCAGGTCGGCCGTTCTGGCGACCCGATAGGGCTTGCCGTTGTCGAGCGCCTCCAGGCGGGCCAACTCGTCAGCGTTTTTCTCGATCAAATCGGCGAGCTTGTAAAGTAGTTTTCCTCGTTCGGCGGCCGCCATTTTGCGCCAGGGGCCTTTTTCAAAAGCCTCCCGCGCAGCGCGCACAGCCTTGTCCACATCCGCCGCATCGGCTTCCGCTACGCGGCAGATCTCCTCGCCGGTAGCCGGGTTGACGGTGGGAAATGTCTTGCCCGATGCGCTTTCCACCCATCGATTGTTAATAAGAAGTTTCGTTGCACTGACGGAGACGTGTGTTTCCAGGCGAGCGGTACTTGTTGCCATAGGTTCCTCCTCGAGTCTTGAATTGAAAAAGCCCGAAACTATAAGAAATTCGATTGTGACCTTATGCCCCAACCGAATTATACGTCCGACTCCGTACGTATACAATGCAACGGGTCAGAGCACCCTACCCTTTGCGGCGGTCATGGGTGATTTTAACCGGAATTTCTATTACTCTCCTCTCCTGTTCTGCAGGCAGAACTGCACTCGCGCCGATTGTGATAAGATACCGCGCCGTGATTGTCTTTCTCAGTCGACGGCCTGGGAGGGCGGTTTGTCACCGCCAAGCCTGCAATTGACGTCTTGATAATTCCTCAAGGCCAAACCAAATGTTTCTAGGTGGTGTTGCCAGGATGCCGGATATGCAAATACCTCACGAATGGGCACGGTCTCGACTTTGGCTTGCGGCCAAGGCTTTTATCTTCTTCATCCTATGCTGTCGAACCGTTGCCGCGCAGCAATCGCCGCCGAGTGTGCGGATCGACCTCGAGCAGGCGATTCAGATGGCGGTGGCGCACAACCATTCCTTGAAGGCCGCTCGAACCCAGATCCAGCAAAGCGAGGCAGAGGAAA
>Ga0326727_10007468_pt1 | contig 28863 bp, 26 predicted proteins | sample MB2enrmetagenome_FD_207643 | JGI IMG/M metagenome (GOLD analysis project Ga0326727, IMG submission 207643) | Lab enriched peat soil microbial communities from McLean, Ithaca, NY, United States - MB29MY | ecosystem: Environmental > Terrestrial > Soil > Wetlands > Peat | place: USA: New York... | reverse complement strand
GTTACGCCGCCGACAAGTTCACCCGTTCGATGGCAATTCGTGCTTGTCGCTAATGATCAGGGATGTCCTAAATTAGATACCGGGGAGCGCGCGCGCATTTATCATTTATACTTTATCATTTCTTTTCCCGATTGACATTCCCGCCTTAAAGCCTATAATATCCATCGTGTGCATAGGAACGCACAGCGCCGGCGCCGCTCACCAAGCCTCCCCCAAAGAGGCCTCCCCCTGCTTTTGCCCTGCTTTTTTCACCATTCACCATTCAGAATTCTCAATTTACCCCCATGTCTCCCAATTGTGGTGTTTCTCGTCAGAAAACGTCAGAAAACCCCGCTTCCGGAGCTTCTCCAATGAAGGCTAATGAAGGCTGCTAAAGGTAAATGAAGGTAAATGAAGGTTAAAAAAAAATAAAAAAAATTGCTGCAAAAGTACACAACATATAGACAAGGCCTCCTGCCGTTTTGCGTTCCGTGCTGGCCGGTTCATCTATGTTCCAAAACTTTATGGGAACGCGAAGCGGATAAAAAAAGGATGGAGCCGTAATAATTGCGTAACAAGCAAGCCCCACACTTGCGCCCATGAAAACATATTATTCCTCGTTGGGCCGGGCAAAAGCAATTTTGTCCCTGCTTTCACTCGCCATCCTGACCAGCTCCGCGCCCCTGGCGCGGGCCGACTCGCCTTCCGAAACCCTGGAAAAGGCCATTTACTCGGAGGAAACCAAGGGAGACATTGACGGCGCGATGGCCCTTTATCAGCAGGTCATCGAGCAGGGCAAAAGCAGCCAGGCGCTGGCGGCCCAGGCCCAGTACCGTTTGGGCGTCTGTCAATACAAGAAACGAAGCTACTCCGCCGCCACCGCCTCCTTTGAAGCCGTCATCAGGGATTATCCCAATCAAAAGGAACTCGTCGCTCTGGCCCGCGAATATCTCGCCCGCAACAACGACCTTCTCCCCGCCCCCTGGGCCGACGGCGAAGAGGAGCGGTGGGACATCAAGCTCGCCGGCGGCCTCAAGCTGGGCTTCGGCGTTTTGACGGCGGATGCCGCGGAGAGCCACGGCCAAAAAATCTGGCGCCTCGGCCTCCTCATTTCGGCGGCGGGCAGCCTGCAGGCCAGCCAGGTCGAAGTGGACCCCAACACCATGAAACCGATCCACAGCATTTGGAAACACAGCCTGCTGGGCAAGGCCGATACCGTCTATGCCTCCGATCATGCTGACGTGAAAATGACCGGCAAGGATGATGTCAGCAAGATTTCGTTGGATGGTCCTGTTTATGACAACGAAGAGGGATACCAACTGTTCCGGCGTCTGCCGCTGGCCCAGGGCTACAAATCCACCATCCCTGTTTTCTCCAGTCTCGGAAGCGGGTCTATCCGGCTGAACGTGGAAGTGACCGGCACGGAAACCGTCACCGTCCCCGCCGGGACTTTCCCGTGCTACAGATTGGACCTGCACATCGGGCAGGTCTTCTGGATTTCCACCAACGCGCTCCGCGAGATTGTCAAAATCGAGGGTGGTGGCGTCATCATGGAACTGACCGGCGTCCGCCGCCGCGACCCCTCCGATCCTGTCAATTATGTTGATCCGGACGGCTTCTCCCTCACCGCGCCCCCGGGCTGGGCCATCGGCCCCCTGGTGCATGAGAAGACCAACGTGGCGCTCTTGCTGCTGGATCCCGCCATGACGGGCGATTGCTCGCTGGCCTGGAGCAGTCTGGAAATCATCCAGCCTAAATCCGCCACCAACTCCGTGCGCGCCCTCCTCGAGAAGGAAACCGCCGAGGCGGGCAATCAGTATAAAAACTTCCAGGTCCGCGCCGATAGCTGGCAGGACCGGATTGTCGCCGGTCAGCCGGCCATGAGCGTCATCGCCGATTACGTGGACGGCGACAAACCCATGATCAGCTACGGCGTCACGACCATCATGGCCGGCCATGGCGGCGCCTTCCGGTTCCGGGTCCCGGCGGCGGACTTCGAGGCCTTTCGTCCCACCCTCGACGCCATCGTGAATTCCTTTAAACTGAAGTGACGAAACGATTCCTGAGAAGTTTCACGCACAGCGTCACCCGGCCCGGCGGCGGCGGGTTGACGCTGCTGCTGTTGCTGGTGGTGCTCGTGCCATCGGTTTGTCTGCTCTGGTTCATGTACCGCGCGGTTCAGAACGAGCGGCTGGCCGTCCGGCAAAAAGTAGCGGATGTTTACCGGGGGCAAATCAGCAAGGCGGCGGAGGCTCTGGATGGAATGTGGCGATTCTTGGCGCAAGCGTTTAACGACGGATACTCCTATGAAGCGTCTCCCGTTTTTTTCTCCAAGATGGTGACCGATTTGGCCTCTTACCCATTTAGTTTGGATTCCGTGGTTTGTTTCGATTTGGCGGGCAAGGCTCAATACCCCAGTGCGGCAACGCCTCCACGGGCCGATCCATTCGCCCACGCCTGGGAGGACGCGCAAAGTCTTGAGGCGGGCGACCCCGCCGCCGCCGCTGCTGCCTTCGGCCATCTGGGTGACACGACCACAAACTTGACGCTGGCGGCGCAAGCTTATCGGGGCAAGGCCCGCTGCCTCATGGAAGCGCTGCAAACCAACGCGGCCCTGGAGGTGTTGACCAATGTCCTCGCGCAGCCGAGATTTCAGGCCGCGACCGACGACCAGGGCCGGCTCATTGCTCCCAACGCCAAACTGATGACGCTCGAATTGTTGTCCGGCCCGGATCCTGCCCGCGCCAAACGTCTTTTCGTCCAGATGCAGGCGCAATTGACCGATTATGTTTTTTGCGAAATGCCTTCGGCCCAGCGGCGTTTTCTCATGCACCGCCTCGAACAACTCTTTCCGGCGGAAGCCAAGTTTCCAACACTTGCCGCCGAAGACCTCGCCGCCAGTTATCTCGAATCCAATCCGGTATTTCCCCCTCAGCCGGGCTTGCGGCTTACGGCGCTGCCCGGCGTCTGGCAATTTTCTGCCGCGCGCGGGCAGGTGATCTTGTTGTACCATCTCAAAAAGTTGCGGGATCAGGGGCAGGTGATCGCGAACGCGCTTTCGGGGGAAGGCGTCAACGGAATGGTTTTGGCCCCCGGCGAAACCGCGGATTCCTTCCTCTCCATCCCCATCGGCACCAACATGCCGGATTGGAAAATCGCTTTTTCCTGGAAGGACAAGGGGAAGTTGGATTTGGCCGCCGACGCCAGCATCGCCACCCTGCTTTGGACAGGTTCTCTGGCGGTCGCCGGCATCATCGCGCTCGGTTTGCTCGCCGCCGGTTTGTTGCGCCGGCAAATGGCCGTGGCCCAGTTGAAGAACGACCTCGTGGCCAACGTCACCCACGAACTCAAAACCCCGCTTTCCTCCATGCGCCTGCTCGTGGACACCCTGCTCAACTCCCCGGCCATCGAGGAAAAAACCGCCCGCGAATACCTCCTGCTCATCGCCCGCGAAAATCTCCGCCTCAGCCATCTTATTGACAACTTCCTCGCCTTCTCCCGCATCGAGCGCGACAAATACTCCTTCGACTTCCACCCCGTTCCGGCCCGCCAGATTGTTGATAGCGCCGCCGCCGCCGTGCGGGAACGCTTCAACACCCCCGGCTGCCGCTTCACCGTGGCCGCCCCGCCGGAGCTGCCGCCCGTCCTGGCCGACGCCGGTGCCATGGTCACCGCCCTGCTCAACCTCCTGGACAACGCCTGGAAATACTCCGGCGACGAAAAACAAATCGTCTTGACAGCCGCCGCGGACCACGGCGCCGTCGCTTTCGCCGTGCGGGACAACGGCCTGGGCCTGCCGTCGGCGGAAACGGGCCGCATTTTCAAACGCTTCTACCAGGTGGACCCCCATCTGTCGCGCACCGGTTCGGGCTGCGGCCTGGGCCTGAGCATCGTCCAATTCATCGTCAACGCGCACCACGGCTCTGTAAAAGTCGAAAGCCAGCCGGGCTGCGGCAGCACCTTCACCATTACATTGCCAGTGACGGAAGCGCGCGAAGTAACGAAGGACGCAAGATGAATCCGCAAACCATTTTGATCATCGAAGACGACCCCGCCCTGTTGCGCGGATTGAAGGATAATTTTGAAACCCAGGGCTACCTGGTCCGTCTCGCCAACAACGGCCAAAAAGGGCTGGACACCCTCCTGGCCGACCCGCCCGATCTGGTCCTGCTCGATCTCATGCTCCCCAAGGTCAACGGCTATGAAATCTGCCGCGCCGCCCGCGCCCGCCAATTGGACATGCCCATCATCATGCTCACCGCCAAGGGGCAGGAGGAAGACATCGTGCGCGGCCTGGAACTGGGCGCGGATGATTACGTGACCAAGCCTTTCAGCATTCGCGAACTGATCGCCCGCGTCAAAGCCTTCCTGCGCCGCCAGGGCGCCCCCGCCGAATACGGCTTCGGCCCGTTCCGCCTCGATCTCGCCGCCCACAAACTCTTCCGCGACAATCAGGAGATCATTCTCACCGCCAAGGAATTCCGGCTGCTGGAATTTTTTCTCAGGCGTGCTGGCCGCGCCCTCACCCGCGACGCCATCCTCGACGCCGTGTGGGGCCGGGAAGTCGTCGTCACCGACCGCAGCGTGGACCGCTGCGTCACCACCCTGCGCGCCAAAATCGAAACCGACGCCCATCATCCGATTTTTATCCATACCATCCGCGACATCGGCTATCGTTTCGAGACCATGCCATGATTGAGACCCGGCAATTGACGAAAATTTTTCGCGACAAGAAGCGCGGCGAAATTCGCGCCGTGGACAACGTGAGTTTCACCTGCCAGCCGGGCCGCATTTTTGGATTGCTCGGCGGCAATGGCGCGGGCAAGACGACCTGCCTGCGGCTCCTCGCGACCATCCTCCAACCGACTTCCGGTGACGCCACCGTCGGCGGCTATGAAGTAGTCGCGCAGCCGGAGACCGGCGCGCAAACCTCTATGCCGATTGAAGATGACAATTTCATCTGAAAGAGTAACCTCATCCAAAAAGACATGACCATGCCGAGGCTGGAAATCAAACCAACTCACAAAGCGGTTCAAGCGTATTACGCATCGCTGCAAAAATTTGAAAGGCTTGGCGTGAAACATGAGGGCGCGGTTCGCTCCGCTTTTCAAGCATTGCTGGAGCATTGTGCTTCGCAAGTCGGCCATGTTTTTATTCCAGAATACCAACTCGCCCGCAAAGGGGCAGTCCCGCTGGAACCGGACGGCGCGGTTGTGGATTCATTGAGCCAGGTTCTCCGCTACGGACTTTGGGAAGCAAAAGACACGAACGACGATCTGGAAAGGGAAATCAAAGCCAAGATCAAGACAGGCTATCCACGCGACAACATTCTTTTTCAAGAACCGCGCCGTGCCATTCTCTATCAAAATGGCGAGCGCCTTTACGAGGCCGATTTGACGAAGCCGGACGACCTCGTTCACGTCCTTGATTTGTTTTTCGCGTGGCAGCCGCCGGTATTTGATCAGTGGGAAAAGGCGGTCGCCGAATTCAAGGTGCGCGTGCCGGAGTTTGGCAAAAATTTTGCGAAGCTCATTCAGAGGGAACGGCAAATCAATCCTAAGTATCAAACCGCGTTTGCGGATTTTCTCCGGCTCTGCCGCGTGTCACTGAATCCGAATCTTTCCGAAGCAGCCGTCGAGGAAATGCTGATCCAGCATTTGCTCACCGAGCGCATTTTCAGGAAAATTTTTGACATCGGCGATTTCATGCAGCGCAACGTCATCGCCGTTGAAATTGAAAAGGTCATTGACGCGCTAACCTCGAAATCGTTCAGCCGCGACCATTTTACAAAACCGCTGCAACATTTTTACATCGCAATCGAGCAGGCTGCCGAGACCATCACTGATTTTCACGAAAAACAGAGATTCCTTAACACGGTTTATGAGGAATTTTTTCAAGGGTTTTGCGTCAGAGATGCCGACATCCTCGGCATTGTTTATACGCCTCTGCCGCTGGTGAATTTTATGATTGCCAGCGTCCAGCGCGTATTGGTTGAACATTTCAAAAGTTCGCTGTCGGACGACAATGTTCAAATTCTCGACCCGTTCACCGGCACGGGCAATTTTATCGTCCATTTGATGCAGCGCATCAAACCGAGCGCATTGCCGCACAAATACCGCAGCGAACTTTGGTGTAACGAAATCATGCTGCTGCCTTACTATGTTGCTTCCATGAACATTGAACACGCCTATTATGAGGTTGTCGGACAATGGGAATCGTTTCCAGGCGTTTGTCTGGTGGACACGTTTGAGACGGCGGAAAAGCAGCAACATGAATTTGATATTTTCAATGAACCGAATACCGAGCGCGTCAAACGACAGCGCAAAGCCCCGATCAAAGTTATCATCGCCAATCCGCCTTACAACGCCGGGCAAATCAACGAAAACGACAACAACAAAAACCGCAAATATCCTGAAATGGACAGGCGCGTCAGCCTCACCTATGGCGCGGATTCCCAAGCCACGTTGCGCCGGATACTGTCCGATCCGTACGTCAAAGCCATTCGCTTTGCGACCGACAGAATTGAAAAGTCAGGCATAGTGTGTTACGTCAACAATAATTCTTTCGTCACAGATTATTCATTTGACGCAATGCGGAAGCAACTCGCTAAGGATTTCGATTTGATTTATGTCCTTGACCTCGGCGGCAACATCCGCAAAGGGCAATCGGGCGTCGGCAATGTTTTTGGCATCACCGTCGGCGTCAGCATCAATCTTTTTATCAAGCTGCCCTCCAAAGCCAAAGACGCCACGCCGGACGTCGGAAAGATTTTTTACTTTCAATTGCCTGACGATCTTCATCGCAAGGAGAAATTCGCTTTCTTGGAAGCCAAAAATGACGTAAGCGGCATCAAGTGGAGAAAATTGAAGCCCGACGAGCGGAACAATTGGTTTCCCTGTTCAACTGACGCGGAATTTGAAAAGTTTCTGCCGATTGGCAGCAAGGATGCAAAGAATGGAACAAGCGTCCCGACCATTTTCAAGACTTACTCGCTTGGTGTTTCGACAAACCGCGATTCAGTTGTTTACGATTTTGACAAGGAGAAACTTGCCAAGCGAACAAGACATTTTTGCGTTGATTACAATTCCGAATTACGACGATGGAAGGAATCTGATGAGCCTAAAGACATTGACGCTTTCGTTAATTACGGAAAAGTAAAATGGAGTCGAGATTTGAAACGCAAATTCCGCCAAGGCCAACGCGCCGATTTTGGCGAAGGCAAAATTCAAGATAGTCTGTATCGGCCATTTACTCGCAAGCATCTCTTTTTGCACAGAATGTTGGTTGATACGCCTGGAAGTTTTGATGAGTTTTTGCCGACGGAAAAAGCAGAAAAAGAAAATCTTCTGCTGATTGTCCCCGGAATTGGAAGCCGAACACCGTATGGAGTGTTGGCCGGCAACAATTTGGTTTCACTTGATTTTGCATTCGAGAAAGTAACTTGTTTTCCGCTTTTCACTTATTCAAAGGACGGGACGCACCGGCAGGACAACCTGACGCCCAAAGCGCGAACCCTATTCCAGATTTTTTACGATGACGACGGCATCACGCGTGCGGATGTTTTTCATTACGTTTATGCGATCCTGAATCATCCGGGCTACCGCAATCGGTTCGCGGAGAATTTGAAACGCGATTTGCCGCGCATCCCGCTCGTTGCCGCCGACGGCTCGTTGCACGCGCCGCCCGAACCTGGCAAGCGAGATAACCGCATGCCGTCCAACAAAGACGCTGCCGTATTTCATGCCTTCGTCGACGCTGGACGCAAGCTCGTTGATTTGCACATCGATTACGAATCCGTAACGAGATTTCCGCTGGACGAAGTTGAAAATAGATCCGTGCCGCTCAATTGGCGCGTCGAGACGATGAAATTAACAAAGGATAAATCCGCCATTGTCTATAATGAGTTTCTCACGTTGTCCGGCATCCCGCCGGAGGTTTTCGATTACAAACTTGGCAACCGTTCCGCCCTGGAATGGATCATTGACCAATACCGCGTCACGAAAGACGAACAAGACAACATCGCCAGCGACCCCAACCGCGCCGACGATGAAAAATATATCGTCAACTTAATTGGAAAAGTCATCACGGTGAGCTTGGACACGATGAGAATTGTGAAATCGTTGCCCATGATTAAGAGTTGATTCGTTTGTGCTAAAGCGAGCACTGCCGAGTGAAGATTCATCCGATTTTTATCCATGCCATCCGCGACATCGGCTATCGTTTCGAGACCATGCCATGATTGAGACCCGGCAATTGACGAAAATTTTTCGCGACAAAAAGCGCGGGGAAATCCGCGCCGTGGACAACGTGAGTTTCACCTGCCAGCCGGGCCGCATTTTTGGATTGCTCGGCGGCAACGGCGCGGGCAAGACGACTTGCCTGCGGCTCCTCGCGACCATCCTCCGGCCGACTTCCGGTGACGCCACCGTCGGCGGCTACGAGGTGGTCGCGCAGCCGGAGAAAGTGCGCGCCAACATCGGTTTTCTTTCCACCGGCACGGCTCTCTACGGACGCCTCACCGCCCGCGAATTGGTGGAATACTTTGGCCGCCTGCATGGTCTGGCCGAGGATGTTTTGCGCCCGCGCCTCGACGCTCTTTTCACCGCGCTGGACATGAATGAATTCCGCGATGGCCGTTGCGACAAGCTGTCCACCGGCATGAAGCAAAAGGTCTCCATCGCCCGCACCCTGATCCACGACCCGCCCGTCATGATTTTCGACGAGCCGACCCACGGACTGGATGTGCTGGCCTCCCGCGCCGTGGTGGCCTTCATCCGCGAATGCCGCGCGCGCGGCAAGACGGTGATTTTCTCGACCCATGTCATGAGCGAGATGGAGAAGCTCTGCGACACCATCGCCATCATTCATCACGGGCGAATCATGGCGGAAGGCAGCCTGGCGCGGTTGCGCGATCAATTCGCTTGTCAGGACTTGGAGGACATTTTTGTCCGCGTGGTGGAGGCAACGCCATGAGCCTCCGCAACCTCGGCCTGGTCTATCGCAAGGAGCTGCGCGAATTGCTGCGCGACCGGCGCACCTTGATTTCCATGATCGTCGTGCCCGTCATCGTCATGCCGCTCCTTATGACGGGACTGGCCAGTACGGCCGCCAAACTCGGCGGCAAAGTGCGCAAGGAAATCCCCAGGGTGATGGTGCTCGGCGGCGAGGATTCTCCCACGACCATGACGGCGCTGCGCGCCCTCAACTCCTTTGAGTGGGTTCCGCCCAGCCCCGATTTCACCAACCTGATCTCGGACAAGAAAATCAACGCGGCCGTCCGCCTGCCCGGGGGCTTTGACGCCGCCGTCCAGGCCGGCGACGCCGCCACCGTCACCATCTACGACTACGAAGGCGAGTTCAAATCTTCGCTGGCGGCGCAGTCGCTGGAACAGTTTTTCCGGTCGCGGCGGGACCGCGTGGTGGCGCAGCGGCTGGCCGAGCATCAACTGCCGGAAAAGCTGCTCACGCCCTTTGAAATCCGGAAAACCAACGTGGCCTCGCCCCAAAAAGTGGGCGGCAACGTCATCGGCATGATTTTGCCCTACATTGTCATCATTATGTGTTTGACTGGAGCGATTTATCCGGCGATTGATATGACGGCGGGGGAAAAGGAGCGGGGCACGATGGAAACCCTTTTGTGCAGCCCGGTGGCGCGCGCCCATCTGGTCCTAGGCAAGGGACTGGTGGTGCTGACCATGTCGCTGGCCACAGCCTGCCTCTCCCTGCTTTCCAACGGCGTGGCGCTGATGTTGCTCAAAAAAACGCTGGGCGCCCCGGCCACAGGCGGCGCGTTGCCGCTGACCATTGATCCTTCCTCGCTGCTGGCCGTGCTGGTGATGATGCTGCCGCTGGCGATTTTCTTTTCGGGCGCGTTGCTGGCCATCGGCCTGTATTCCCGCAGCATGAAGGAGGCGAACTCCTATCTCCAGCCGTTGATGATCGTCGTCGTGGTGCCGGCGGTGGTGGCGGCGCTGCCCGGCGTGGAACTCAATTACCCGCTGGCGCTGGTCCCGGTCTTGAACGTCAGTCTGGCCGGCCGCGAAATTATGTCCGGCCTGGTCCATTGGAACTACATCGCCGTCGTTTTTTGCTCGATGTGTTTTTACGCCGCCCTGTCCGTGGCCGTGGCCGTCGCCCTGTTCAAGAGAGAGAGCGTCCTTTTCCGCACCTGACCCTCCGCCATGTACTTCGTCAAGCGCATTTTGTTTCTGATTCCGCTGTTGCTGGTCATCAGCTTTCTGGCCTTCGCCCTGGTGCGGGCCGTGCCGGGCGGGCCGTTTGACCGCGACCGCAAGACGGCTTCGCCGGAAATCGAACGCAACCTGCGCGCCAAGTACCACCTGGACGAACCGCTCTGCCAGCAATACCTCCGCTATCTCGGCGGCATCTTGCATGGCGATTTCGGGCCGTCGCTCAAGTACCGCAATCATTCGGTCAGCGACATCATCGGCCAGGGCCTGCCGGTCTCGCTGACGCTGGGGGCGGCGGCGTCTTGCTTCGCGCTGGGCGTGGGAATCCCGCTCGGTTTTTTCACCGCGGCGCGGCGGGGGCGCTGGCAGGATTACGCCGGGAGCCTGGCGGCGCTGGTGGTGATTTGCGTTCCCGGTCTGGTGATCGGCCCCATTTTGGTCATGCTCTTCGCCATCAAACTCCGCTGGTTCCCCGTCGCCCTCTGGGGGTCGCCCTGGCATGCCATTTTGCCCACGCTCACGCTCGGACTCTATTTTTCGGGCCGCATTGCGCGTCTCATGCGCGAAGGGATGCTGGACACGCTCCAGGCCCAATTCATCACCACCGCCCGCGCCAAGGGCCTGGGCGAAATCGCCGTGCTGGTCAAACATGCCTTCCCCATCGCGGTGCTGCCGGTCCTTTCCTATTCCGGGCCGATGCTGGCGGATTTGCTGACGGGTTCGTTCGTGGTGGAGAATCTTTTTCAAATTCCCGGCATTGGCGTGTTCATGGTCAACAGTTCGCTGGACCGCGACTACACGATGGTGGTGGGTTTGGTGTTGCTTTACGCCGTGCTGTTGCTGGCGCTGAATCTGGCGGTGGATTTCGCTTACAGCGCGCTGGACCCGCGGGTGAAATATGAATAGCGACCCACCATCCGCCGGCCCGGTCAATCCGCCCCCGGCCTCGCGCCTTGGCCCCAATCAACGGGCCTGGCGGCGTTTTCGGCGCAACCGGCCGGCCATGACGTCCGCCGTCCTGCTGGCCTTGCTGGTGGCTTTGATTCTGCTTTGGCCGCTTTTCAACCGGCCCGGCCTTGCGGCGCATCTGCCGCCGGGCATGACCCACCCGCCCAATGCCGTTTCCGACGCCCAATTCCAGCCGCCCGGCGCGCACTATTGGCTTGGGACCGACGTTCACGGACGCGATTTGTTGAGCCGCGTTTGCGCCGGGGCGCGCCTTTCGCTCCTGGTGGGGCTGGTGGGAACGGCGGTCAGCCTGGTGATCGGCGTGTTGTGGGGCGCGATTGCCGGCTACTGCGGCGGACGCTGGGACGCGGTGATGATGCGCTGGGTTGACGTGCTCTATTCCATGCCGTCAATCATATTTGTCATCATGCTGATCACCACCCTCAACGCCCTGCTGGAGAAATGGCAAAGCGGGCCGGAGCGGCTTTCCGGCGCGACGGTGCAATGGCTGCAATTCACCGCGTTGTTCGGCGGGCTGGGGGCCGTGTCGTGGCTGCCGATGGCGCGGATTGTGCGCGGGCAAGTGCTGTCGCTGCGGCATCGCACATTTGTGGAGGCGGCCCGGGTGCTGGGCGCGGGCCATTGGCGGATCTTGCGGCGGCACATCCTGCCGAACGTTTATGGGGTGATTATGGTATATTTGACAATGACGGTCCCTTCCATCATTCTGTACGAGTCGTTTTTAAGCTGGCTGGGGCTGGGCATCCAGCCGCCGGCGGCCAGCCTGGGATCGCTCATTGCCAGCGGGAGCGGGGAGATCAACTCCATCCGCATCTACTGGTGGCTGATTGTGTTTCCGGGGGCGATGCTGGCCGTGACGCTGCTGGCGCTGAATTTTGTCGGCGACGCCCTGCGCGACGCCTGGGACCCGCGGGCGGAGGATTGAAGCGGCCATGAGGAAAGCTTCATCCCAGTTTTTCCAGTTCGTCGCGGAGGAGGCGGACCAGGGGCTTGATGGTGCGGCGGGTGAAATCGAAACGGCAGCCGGCGGCGGCAAACAGTTCGGACAGAGGCCGGGAACCGCCCAGGGCGAGCGCGCCCCGGTATTGACGGAGGGCGCGGGTTTTGTCTTTGCGGGAATTGGCCCAGATTTGCAAGGCGCCGAGTTGGGCGATGCCGTATTCGATGTAGTAGAGCGGATGGAGGAAAATGTGAAGCTGGCGATGCCACAAATTGGCGCGCGCTTCCTCATATCCGCTCCAATCCACGTCGCCGCCGAAGCGGTCCATCAAGCCGAGCCAGGCCCGCCGCCGTTCGGCCCGGCTGTGGCGCGGATGGGTGTACAGCCAATGTTGAAATGCGTCCACGGTCGCAATCCACGGGAAGATGGCGACAATGCCCTCCAGGTGATCGTGCCGCGCGCGGCGGGCATCGGCCTCGGAGTAAAAAGCTTCGATGTGCTCGTTGCCCAGCAGTTCCATGCTCATGGAAGCCACTTCGCAGAATTCAATGGGCGCGCTGCGATAAGCGTGCAATTCCTCCTCCCGCGCCGCCAGGGCGTGGAAGGCGTGGCCGGCCTCGTGCAGGATGGTTTCCACATCGCGATGGATGCCCACGGCGTTCATGAAGATGAAAGGCAGCCGGGATTCGGCCAGGGTGGATTGGTAGCCGCCGGGGGCCTTGCCCTTGCGATTGTCCAGATCCAGCAGCCGGAGCTGGCGCATCAATTGAAAATCGGCGGCCAGTTTCGGATCAAGCCGGTCAAATATTTCATTTGTCCGCGCGGCCATTTGCTCGACGCGCTCGAAGGGCCGGAGCGCCGGGCGGTTCAGCGGGTCCACGTTGAGGTCCCACGGGCGGAGCGATTTGAGACGGAGGAGGCGGCGGCGTTGGGCCTGCAACTGGCGGACGACGGGCATGATCTCCTTTTCGACGGCGACGTGAAATTTGCGGCAGTCGGCGGGCGTGTAATCGAAGCGCGCGCGGGCCTGAAAGGCGTATTGCAGGTAGTTGGGGAAGCCGGCGTTGGCGGCGATTTGCTCGCGGAGTTTGAGGAGTTGCTCGAAGTTGTTTTCGAATTGTCCGGCCTCGCGCAGGCGGCGGTTGGCCGTCAATTCCCAGGCCTCCTGGCGCAGAGGGCGGTCCGGTTCTTCCAGGTAACGGCCCATTTGCGCGAGGGTTTTTTCCCCGCCGCGGAACGGCACGGTGAGGGAGCCGGAGAGTTTCTGGTACTGCTGGCCGAGCCGGGCCTCCTCCGTTTCCAATGGGACGTTTTCCGGGCGGTACAACTCGACCTGAAGGCGCGCATTGCGGTTGAAAACGAACCAGCGTTGGCGGGGAAGCCTGGAGCGCAGGGGATGTTGCAAATAAATGACGGCGAGTTGGAATTGGCGCGGCTTGAGCCGCGGCTCGATTTGTTCGACGAAATGGAGGAAGGCCCGCTCCGCCTCGGGATTGTCGGTATGGCAGGTCATGGCGATGTTGCGGATGGCGGATTCTTCGTCCAGCGCGGCGCTCAACTCGCCGGCGTCCAGCAGCCAGCGCTGGAGCTGGCCGGCGGTTTTGCAGCGCGGAGCGCGGGCTTCGAGGAGGTCGAAGAGCGCGGCGATTTGCGCCCAGTCGCCAAGGTCAATTTTTTCCGGAACGAAAGAGCGCGGGTGATAGGGAACCAGTTTGTCAAAAGGCAACAATTTCATTTCAGCCATGCGGGGATTTTTGCGTCTGGCGGGAGGCGAGTCGAGCAGTTTCCAAGGGGGGACCATTTCCTTCCCGGTCACTTCTTCTGCCTCTTCCTCTTAATCTCAACCTCATACGGCCTGTCATCAGCGGGAAATGTCTCTTCGCGAAATTATGAAATACGCCACGGTGAATCCGGTCATGGCCATCGCGCAGAGCATCAGGAGGTCTCCCAGGCTCAGTGGGCTGCCCGCGACCAGCCCGTATGGGTTGAAGTAGAAGAATGGCGACAGCCAGGCGATGCGGTCAAGGGCCGGCCACAGCCGGTGCGCCCAATCCAGGAGCAACGCGCCGAAGGCGAGCAGGGCCGTGGTCGCGCTTGCCACGCTGCGGCGGCAAGCGGCGCCCAACGCCATGGCTATGCCGCTCCAGCACATTATCAGCACGCCGAGACTCAGGGCCAGCAAGCCGGTCTGGCGCGCCGTCGGCCACGAGGCATCCGGAGGGGCGAACAGCGCCAGACCGGCCCAGGTGCCCGCCATAATCATCAACAACATCAGCAGGATCGAGAACAGCACCAGCGCGATGGTCCGGGTGATGAGCCAATGGCGCGGCAGCGGGCGGGCCAGGATCAGGTCGGCGAAACCGGTTTCAATTTCGGACGCGGGCAGTGTCGCCAGCGCGATGACCAGCGCCAGGAGCGCAATGATGAAGCCGGTATCAAAGTACACCCCGCACACAATCCCGTTGAATGTCATTATGCTGGCCAGGGATGGGCCGAGAATGGAGCGTACCGAAGGCGGCAGCAGCGCGGTAAGCAGATCAAATTGCCCGGCGCTATGCACGCTGGCCGCGATGCGCACTCGCAAGACCTGGACGACGGCAAGCAGCAGTCCTGTCGCGCAGAGCAGCATCCGGACACGCTTGAGAGAGAGCCTGAACAACAGGAACAGGCCCCTCATAAGCCCTCCTCGCGGTAGTACTTCAGAACAACGTCTTCGAGCCGGGCCTCTTCCAATTCCATATCCTTGACAGGCAACCCCTGAAGCTTGGCGAGAAGCGGGCCGATCGGGCCGGCGACTGTAAGCCGCCACAGCCGGGGCGTCTTTTCAGTCAGTTCGATGCCCGGCGGGAGTTCCGGATGGGCCATCACGTCTTCATTGAAGAAAACGCGCACGCGCCGCGGAGCAAGGCGGCGGCTTTCCCGCACGCTTGACAGGAGGACCATTTCGCCTTTGCGCAAGAGCGCGATCCGGTCGCAAACACGCTCGACTTCGGACAGCACATGGGACGACATGAAAACCGTCGCGCCCGCGCGTTTGACGTCCGCGAGCAAGCCGTAGAAGGACTCCTGCATCAGCGGATCGAGGCCCTCGGTTGGCTCGTCCAAAATCAGCAGCGGAGGGTTGGCTTGGAAAGCCTGGATGATTCCCAATTTGCGCTTCATGCCGGAGCTGTATTCACGCAGCCGCCGCCGCAAGTCGCTGCGAGGCAATTCTAATCTATCACAGAGTTCCTGTCTGCGCCGTTTGTCCACCGGCTGCCGGTTGAGGCCCGCGAGGAAATCGAGTGTTTCAAGCCCCGTCAGATCGAGGCAGAGGCCCAGTTCTCCGGGCAAGTATCCGATTCGAGCCCGGGCGTCGAGGCCCTCCTTCCAACAGTCATAACCGAAGATGAATGCTTTGCCGGCGGTGGGCCGGAGCAAATCGAGCAGGAGACGGATCGTGGTGGTCTTGCCAGCGCCATTCAGACCGAGGAAGCCAAAAACCTCGCCCCGTTCGATGTCGAGGTTAAGATTGTTCAGGGCGGTGAGCGGCCCGTATCGTTTCGTCAGACTGCGAATCGAAATGGCGGGCGGGGACGCGCGCTCCGTGCTGGCACATGGGTCATGGCCCGGCGTGCCGGGAATGAGTTCCTGAGATTTCACCGGCAATCGGGAGGCTGGTTCAGCTGACATTTCCCGTTTGATTTCATGCCCACGACCCGCCTCGGTCCTTTTCTTGAGTTTGTTGCTTCTCCACAGATTTGCAAGCCATTGTTCGCGCTCGAAAAAATGAAATGCGCCAAAGTTCCGCTTGCATCGGGAGCGAACATTTGCTTTTTTAGCGCGCGAATTTATATTGTGCATCAGTAGATGCGCTTCAAGTCAGTGAAAAAAAGGATTGTTAAACATGCCCGTTCCGTCTCTTCGTCTCCGTCTGCCGTCGCGTCTGACCCCCACCAGGACCATCAAGCCGGTCAATTTTATTTGCTCCGTCACCACGGCCAGCCGTGTCAGTTTGATCGGCGATTTCAATGACTGGCACCCGCAGGCCACACCGATGAAACGGCAGGCGGACGGCTGCTGGCGCGTGCAATTGCCCTTGCGCGCCGGCTATCATCATTACCTGTTTCTGGTGGACGGCAAACCGATGCTGGATCCGCAAGCGCGCGGGGTGGCGCGCAATGAGCAGGACGAAAAAGTTTCGCTGCTCTGCGTGGGGCACTGAGGGATTGCGGACCCGCCTTCGCCTGGCTCCGGCGCGGCAAGTTGCGGATTGCAGATTGCGGATTGGAAAAAGATGGCGCACGACGGTTGTATGGCGGAATTGCGTCAGCCGGTTGGCTTCGGGGTTTTTGACGCCGCCCCGGCGCGGCGTTCGGCGAAGAAATTCCTCAGCAGTTCGCGGCATTCGGCGTCGCGAACGCCGGAGGTGATCTGGCAGCGGTGGTTCAGGCCGGGGAATTGGAGAAGGTTCAGGGCGCTGCCCGCCGCGCCGGCCTTGGCATCAGCCGCCCCAAACACGACGCGATCCAGGCGCACGTGGATCATGGCGCCCGCGCACATGGGGCAAGGCTCCTTGGTGACGTAGAGGGTGGCGCCGGAAAGCCGCCAGTCGCCCACGGCCTCCTCGGCCTGGGTCAGGGCGAGCATCTCGGCGTGGGCCGTGGCGTCCTTGAGGGTTTCGACCTGGTTGAAGGCGCGGGCGATGATCCGGCCCTCTCGCACAATCACGGCGCCGACAGGGGTTTCCCCGGCGGCGAAGGCGCGGGCCGCCTGCCGCAAGGCTTCGCCCATGAAGTAGTGGTCGCTCTGCAGGTCAATCATCGGGGTTGTTTCGTTTTTCATGGTCGCGCCGGGATGGATTCCTCCAACGTCCACTGGTTGCGGCCGGGGGCCAGGCAACGGCAATGGGCGGAGAAGAAGCCGCCGCGATGCCGCCAGAAAAGGGGCCAGATTTGCTCGGCGTCGGTTTGTGGAATGCTCAGGGAAGGGATTTCGGTCGCGGGAAAAAAGGCGAACTCGCCTTCGGGGTGCGGGGGCGGCAAGGCGTCCAGGCGCGGGCGGACTTCAAAGAGGAACATGAGCCAGTGCGATTGTCCTTCGTAACCGTGTTCGCTGACCAGGCCGGTCAGATGCAGGTCATCCGGGCGCAGTGGCAGGCCGATTTCCTCGGCGGCTTCGCGGCAGGCGCAGGCGTGGGGAGATTCGCCGGCGGCCATGTCCAGCTTGCCGCCGCAGGGGCTCCAGAGGCCGCGGTTGGGTTCGCGCCGGCGTTGCAGCAACAGAACCTCCTCGCGCCGGCTGAAGCAGTAGAGGAGGGTGGAGATTTTATAGGGCAACAGCATGGGATGGGAGATCAGGATTAAGAAGAGATTCTCATTTGGCGGCGGTCTTGTAGATGCGGTTGGGGGGGTGAACGTCAATTATATTTGGGTAAATGCCCTGGACGCGCCCCGGATTGTAACAGGTGAAGCCGGCGTAAAAATAAATCGGAACGATGGGCAGATCGTCGCGGACCAGAATCGTTTCGGCCTGCTGGAAAAGAGCGGCGCGCGCGGCGGGGTCGGTCTGTTGATTGGCCTGGCGCACCAGGGAATCGTAGCGGCCGTTTTTCCAGCCGGTTTCGTTGTTGCCGTTGTTGCCGCGAAACAAATCCAGGAAGGTGTTGGGATCGTTGTAGTCGCCGATCCAACTGCCCCGGGCCAGATCGTAATCCAACCGGCTTTGGGCGTCGCGATAGACTTTTTTCTCCATCTGCGCCAGGTCGGCGTGGATGCCAAGCTGCTCCTCCCAGGCCTGCTGCATTTCCACCGCGAGCTGCTCGTGAATCCCGCCGCCGCCGGCCGAGGCGTCAAACAGATAATGGAAGCGCGGAAATCCGCGCCCGCCGGGAAAGCCCGCCTCGGCCAGGAGGCGGCGGGCCTGGGCCGGATCGCAGCCCAGGCCGGCCGCGGGTCGGTAGTTCGCCGTGCCGTCAGGCACGAGATGATCGGCGGCCGTTTCGCCGGCGTGGAGGAACTTGGCCACCAGGCGCGGTTTGTCAATGGCCAGGGCCAGGGCGCGGCGCACGCGCGGATCGTCAAATGGTTTCCTGGTGGTATTGAAGCGGAAGAAGTAGGTGCCCAGATAGGGAAAGGAATGGTAATCGGGGCGCTTTTTGAGTTCGTCCACCAATTCGTTGGGAATGCTGGTGAGGTCCCAGATCACGTCGGCCTGGCCGGTCTGGTAAAGATTGAGCGTGGTGTTGGGAGCGTTGGCGCAGAGAAAATCAATCACTTCGGTGCGGGTGTTGGCGGCGTCCCAGTAGAAGGGATTCTTGCGGAGGCGGACTTTGTAATTCAGCCGCCAGGCGTCCAGCAGGTAGGGGCCGCTGGTGGGGAGGGGGCTGGCGCGCAGCCATTGCTCGCCGGACTTGGCGATCACCTGGCGCGGCACGACGGCGAGAGTTTGGAAGGCGCAAAGATCGAGGAAAAACGCGGTGGGGTCGTTCAGTTCGACACGGACGGTGCGGGGATCCAAGGCGTGAACGCCAACCGGGTCCGGGTCTTTCAGGACGCCGGTGTTGTAAGCCTCGGCATTCTTCAGATAGTAGAGCTGGCCGGCATATTCGGAGGCGGTTTGCGGATCGAGCACGCGCCGCCACGAATAAACAACGTCATCGGCGGTGATGGGCTGCCCCGGCGACCAGAGGAGTTTGTCGCGGAGGTGAAAGAGATAAACGCGGCCATCGGGGGAGATTTCCCAGCTTTCCGCCAGGCCGGGAATGGGCCGGGCGGTGACGGGATCGTAGCGGGTCAACCCTTCGAAGAGGCCGTTGACCAGTCGCAAATCTTCCAGAGTGGTGGCGAGGGCCGGGTCAAGCGTTTGCGGGTCGGGGCCGTTGATCACCACCAGGCCGGCCTTGGGTTCGGAAACCGAGCACGCCGCCAGGAAGCAAAGAGCCAGCGCCGCCGGGATCAATCCAAGCGGGCGGAGCCAAACGCGCATGAGAACTTATCGGTTCGTGGCCGGTTTGGGCGGCGGAGCCGTTACGGCCGGCGTGGCCGGCTTGGGCGCCGGCACCGACGCCGCCGGCGGCACGGCTGAATTTGAAGTGGCGGCCGGGGCGGCCGAGTTGGAAGCCACGGGAGCGCCCAGCGGCGTCATCATGTAATCCATGTTGCTGGAGGCGGCGGTGGATGAAGCAGTGGGCTGGCCCGATGCGCCGGCTTTGGTGAGGGCATCCTCAAACGCCCCGCCGCCGGCCGCCGCCCGATGGGTGGTAATGAGGGCCATGATCAGGGCCACGCTGAAGAATATCCCCGCGGAATACTTGGTGATGGTGGTGAGGGCGTTGCCGGAGCCGGCCCCGAACAGGGCGTCGGTGGCCGCGCCGCCAAAGGCCGTGCCCGCGCCCGCTTCCTTCTTGGGCAGTTGCAACAGGATCAAAAGGATCAGCACCAGGCAGTCCAGAAACAGGATCACCGACAATAAAGCAAAAACGATAGCCATAATACACTTATTCTATAACCTAAATTGAGTTCTTTACAATGTCCGAAAAACTCCGGTCCTCCAGCGATGCGCCGCCCACCAGGGCGCCGTCCACGTCCGGCAGCGACATCAGTTCGCGCGCGTTGGAAGGCTTGACGCTGCCGCCGTATTGGATGCGGACGCGCCGGGCGGCATTTTCGTCAAATATCGAGGCCAGAAGCTTGCGAATGAAGGCATGGGCTTGCTGGGCCTGGGCGCTGGTCGCGGTCTTGCCCGTGCCAATGGCCCAGACGGGTTCGTAGGCCAGGATGGTTTCCTCGATCTGTGCGCCGGTCAGGCCGGCCAGGCTGCCGCGCACCTGTGTGTCAAGCACACTCTCCGTCTTGCCGCCTTCCCGTTCCTGCAAGCTTTCCCCGACGCAGACAATCGGCTTGAGCGCGGCGGCATGGGCGGCGCGCGCTTTTTTGGCGACCAGCTCGGAGGTTTCATGGTAGAACTGGCGGCGTTCGGAGTGGCCCAGGATGACGTAGCGCACGGAAAATTCCTTGAGCATCCCGGCGGCGATTTCACCGGTGAAAGCACCGTAATTATGTTCGCTCATGTTTTGCGCGCCGAGGCGGAGGTTGGAATCCATGATGGCCTTGGAGACGTCGGCCAGCGCGGTAAAGGGCGGGCAGACAACCAAGTCCACCTCTTTGACGGAACCGAGTTCAATTTTCAGGCCATGCACCAGGTGCAGGGCTTCGGCCACGGTCTTGTTCATCTTCCAGTTGCCGGCGATGATGAGTCTGCGTTCTTTATTCATAATGATTGGGAAGCGGCCGGCGGCGGGCGCGGACGCGGTGATCTGTCTTGTGCAGTTTATTTATCGGTCAGGGCCGCCACACCGGGGAGAACCTGGCCTTCCAGGAATTCGAGGCTGGCCCCGCCGCCCGTGCTCATAAAAGTGACTTTGCTCCCCAGGCCGGATTGGTTGAGGGCTTTGACGCTGTCGCCGCCGCCGATGATGCTCTTGGCGCCGTTCTTGGCCGTGGCGTTGGCGACGGCCTGCGCCACCGCCAGTGTGCCGGTGGCAAAACGCTTGTCCTCGAACAACCCCATCGGCCCGTTCCAGAGAATGGTCTTGGCCTGGGCAATGATTTCCCCGTAGTGCCGGCTTGTCGCCGGGCCGATGTCCAGCCCCTGTTCATTGGCGGGGATGTCGCCGCCGGCGCGCAAGCGGACGTTCTGAAATTCAATGATGGGTTTGCCCTTTTTATTCACCTTGCCCGTGTCCACCGCCGTGGCGACGATGTCGTCGGTCGGCAGGAGGAATTGCACGCCCCGTTCCTTGGCCTTGGCCAAGGCGGCCAGGGCGATGTCCTTTTTGTCCGGTTCCGCCAATGATTTGCCGACTTTTTGGCCGAGGGCCAGTTGGAAAGTATAGACCATGGCGCCGCCGATCAAAATGGTGTCGGCCTTTTCCAGCAAACGGTCAATGACGTTGATTTTGTCCGACACCTTAGCCCCGCCCAGGATGACGACGAAAGGCCGGACAGGTTTTTCCAATTCCTGGCCCAGGTATTGCAGTTCGCGTTCCATGAGCAGGCCGGCGGCGCATTGGCCGCCGCGGCGGGCAATGACGCGGGCCACCCCTTCCGTCGAGGCATGGGCGCGATGGGCGCTGCCGAAGGCGTCATTGACATAGACATCGGCGACAGCGGCGAGTTTTTCGGCGAAGGCGGGATCATTGGCCTCCTCCTCGTTGTAGAAGCGGACGTTCTCCAAAAGCAGCACGTCTCCCGGCTGGAGCGCGGCGACGGCGGCGGCGACTTTGGGGCCGATGCAGTCGTCCACGAAGGCCACGGGGCGGCCGAGCATCTCGCCCAGGAGCGTGGCGACAGGCTGAAGCGACATGGAGGGTTCGCGCTTGCCCTTCGGCCGGCCCAGATGGGAGGCCAGAATCGTTTTGGCGCCGCGGCTGATGAGCAGGCGCAAGGTAGGCAGCGTTTCCTTGATACGGGTGCTGTCGTTGATCACCATCTTGCCGTCCTTCTCTTCCATCGGCACGTTGAAGTCCACGCGGACGAATACCCGTTTCCGGGCCACATCGAGATCATTTACAGTTAGCTTTGCCATATTAGGACGGGAGGATACTCCGGAGCCGCCGCGAGTCAACCGGAATCAAGTTATCTTTGCCGTCTTGCAGGCGGAGGTTGATCTGCTCGCGGAGATTATGCGGCAGCCGCGCGATTTTGCCTTTTCGAGTCATATTTTTTTTTATTTTTTTTTTACCTTCATTCACCTTCATTCACCTTCATTCACCTTCATTGACCTTCATTGGAACGGCTCCGGAAGGAGGGTTTTTGACGGGAGGCAACGGGATGGCAGGATGGATGGGATGGGACAGAATGGACAGGGGTGAATTGAGAATTTTGAATGGTGAATGGTGAAAAAAGCAGGGCAAAAGCAGGGGGAGGCCTCTTTGGGAGAGGCTTGGCGAGCGGCGGCGGTGCTGTGCGTTCCTATGCACATGTTAGATATTATATACTTTAAGGCAAAGATGTCAACCTATAAAAGCGAAAAAAATGATGCTGCTTGCAAGTATTTGATGTTTAGGAATTTATAGGATGCAGAAAAGCTAAATGAAGGCAAGGGCCGGAGGGATGGCAGGGGAATGATGGTCATGGTAGTCGGCAATTTTGCCCAACCGGGGGGGATTCCATCGGCGGGACGCCGATGGGTGCAACCGCCTTCTTCGCCTTCCGCCTTCGCCAAGCCTTCCGCCTTCGCCGGGCCTACGGCGGACAAGACGGCGGACAAGTTGGAGGACAGGGGAGACGGTCGTGCCCAGAAGTCGCTCAGGATCGGGGCTGGAAACTGGCGGGGAAGTGCATTGTCCGGACAGGCGGCCGATGGGGGACTTGCCATGAGTCGCGATGAGGTGGTATGGTGCTGGGTGATGAGCGTTCTGGAATTAAGTGATGAGCAAGTGATTTCACTGGTGCGGCAACTGCCGGCCGAGCGCAAGCGGGCTGCCCTGCTGGCGCTGGCTCAGGATGCGCAAACGCGCCGGGGTGAAAGGCTGCGCTTTGGCGAGGAGCAGTTGCGCCGGATATGCGCGGAGAGCGGCCTTGATTGGGACCGCCTCTCCGAAGATGAGCGGGAGGCGCTGGTAAATGATTTGCTGCACCTGGAGTAACCGTGGCCATTACAGCCGTCTTCGATACGAATATTCTCTTTTCAGCAACGGGCTGGCGGGGAAATCCGTTCCAATGTGTCGAGCGGGCGCGGGCTGGCGAAATTCAAGCGGTAACTTGCCCTGAGTTGATTGACGAACTGGCCGAGAAATTGGGAACAAGGCTGCATTTCTCAGCGGCGATGGTCGCGGAAACACTTGCGGACTATCTTGGCTTTCTGCGAGTGGTTCAGATTCCCAAAGTGCTGGACGCGGTGCCGCGCGACCCGGAGGACAACATGGTGCTCGAATGCGCCATCGAGGGCAACGCCCGGTACATTGTCAGCGGCGACAACCATCTCCTGGTGTTAAAGGAATTCCGTGGCATTCAAATTGTCCGCGCCACTGATTTCTTGCAAGTTCTGGCCAAAATGGCGAATTGAGCGAAGCTCCCGAGCGTCACTCTTGACAGAAGTGGGAATCAATCAAATTCAGAGTCGGTTGCTCTGACATGGTCATGTTCAGATGATTGGAGGTGAAGGCCTGCAAGCGAAGTTCAACACGCGGGACTGGCAGGTTTATGTTAGTGCGTCTTTCCAGTCAAAAGCGCATAATCACGCAAGCTCACTTTATGGGTTGCTTGAACGAACCAGGCCCAGCTTTGTTCAGGATTTCGCCCCTTGAATGCATCCAATTGCTGTCTCAACTTGGCGTCAATGGCCACCGGAGTATCTAAATACAAAACGGTCTCCTTCAGCGAGCAGACCCAAGGGAATGCTGAACCTTCTGGCCCTTGTTTGTTCTGCGGTGCTGATGAAAGGGTTGCATCGGCCACAACGCCTTTCGTTGTGGCGTAGAAGGCAATGTTGTCGCCTGTGAGTGCTTTTGAAGTCCGGTATCGGCATGGGTTTTGTCTTTTCCCGTTTGGAAGAGCATATCGGCGCGGGCGGGGTTTGCAAAGGGCAGAATTACGGGCGGCGTAATGCCTGAATTCTTAGCGATAGGCTCCCGGCTTCACCCAAGAGGTAATTCGGTTTGGATGGAAGATTCCGTCGGCGAGACGCCGACGGGTGCGACCGGGACGGTCGCGCTCCCCCGGACAGTCGCGAATGATTGGGGCGTAATGCGAACCAGCCAGTTCATTTCGCCCCATTTGGCCCGAGGCAGTAGAGGTTGGTCGCGCCGCGCAGGAATATATAGCCTCCGGCAAAGGCCGGGCTGGCTTCGAATTTGTCCGGCAATTGGCACCGCCCGATTTCCTGAAACTCGCGCCCGGCCCGCAGCATGACCAGCAGGCCGCTTTTGCCCACGATTATCAGCCGGTCGCCTACGATGCCGGGCGAGGCGTCCACGTCCACGTCAACAAACTTGTCCCAGAACTTTTTGCCGTCGGCCGTGCCAAAACATTTCACGATTCCCCCGCCGGTCACGGTGAAAACCAGACCGTCGTGGCTGATCGGACTGACGATGTCGGGAATATCGCCTTCGGCGGTCCAGGCCACGCGCGTTGTGGTCACGTCCCCGGCGCCATCCGGTCGCAACGCAATCAGCCTGGCCCCGGGACTGAGGAGAAAGACGAGGCCATCGGCAAAGACGGGCGAAGGCACCACTTCGCTTTCCAGCAATTGGGCGCGCCAAAGTTCCTCGCCGCCGGCCGCCGCGTAACCAATCACCCAGGGATTGGCCAGGGTGATGATCTGCGTTTTGCCCGCCGGCTCGGCGACGATGGGCGTGGCCCACGACGCGGGCACGGGCCGGCTGCGCTCCCACAAAATCCGTCCGCTCGCGCCCTGCAAGGAAATTAGTCTTGACCCCTCGGCGGGCGTGTCGCCCTGGTCCAGTTGGACGAACAGGTTGGTTCCCCACACCGCCAACGAAGTGGCGTAGCCGTAAACGTTCTTCATCGGGCCGAGGAATTTGGTCCAGGCCACCGAACCATCGAGGTTGATCGCGGCCAGGTCGCCGTTGCCGAAAATGGCATAGACGCGCCGCCCATCGGTGGCCGGGGTGGAGGCGGCGTAGGTCGTATCCTCCGGCACCGCCTGCGCCTTGGCCGGACTGCCCGGAACATTTTCCACCGCCCGCTGCCAGAGCAGCGCGCCGTTGGTGGCGCTGTAACAAAAAACTTCGCGTTTCGCCGCCGTGCCGCCCGAAATAAACACGCGGCCGTCCCACACCACCGGCGAGCTGTGCCCCGGCGCAGGAATGGGCGAACTCCAGACCACGTTGGTTCCGCAGTTGGTCTGCGCCGCCACGCCGCCGCCGTCCCAGCCCCGGAAGCGCGGCCAATTGGCCTGGAACTCAGAGAGCGTGGGCGCCGTTTCGACTGCTGCCGCCTCCGCGCCGTTTTCGCCGGCGGGTTTTTGTCCGCCGGCCATGTTGGCGGGCAAAACGGAAGTATTGACAAGAACGATCACCGCCAGCGATCCCGCCACCACCACGGCCAGGGCGGCGACCGACCCGCGCGCGCGCGCGGCCTGTTTGAGAAACTGTTCGCCGGCGTCCGATTTCGGCTGCGGCAACGGCGGTGTTTCGCCGAGGGCGGCGGCTTTTCCCGCGGCCAGGGCCAGCGCCAGCGCCCCGCCCAGCAGCAACCACGCGCCGGTTCTGTCCAGCGCCAGCCGGCGGCGGAACTTCTGGCGAAATTGCAAATCGAGCCGGCGAATTTCTTTTTCCAGAGGCTGGTTGTTCGGCTCGGCGGCCAGTTTCTCCTTAAGCGCCAGCAGTTGCGGAGATTTCCAAGGATCCTCCGTCGCCGCCGCGAAATGTTCAACGACCATGACCGCACAAACCAGCGCGCAGAACAGGCCCGCGATCCACGCGGTCAGCCAAAGGGCGCGTTGCGGGGGAAAATTCTTCATGAGGCCGCGGGTTTGTCCGGCGCCGGCATCCAGCCGAGGCGAACGCGTTCGTTGGGGCAGGAGGTGAAGCACCGCGCGCAGGAGAGGCACGCGCCGCGGTCCGGCTCGTAATCCGTGCGGCCCGGACGGACCGACAGCGCCACCAGCTTGACACCAATGACGAGTCCGATCCAGCCGCCAAACAGGAGACAGGCCAGATCGAAGCGATGCCGCAAATCGGCCGCCGCTTTGAGAACGGCTTCCGGATTATCCGCCGCGCGCTCCAGCGAAAGCGCCTCCGGCGTCATCAAACCGTATTGCACCGGGGTCTTTTGCTGGCGCGTGTAACGTTCCGCCAATGCCACAGCCGGATTGACCTGGGCCGCCGCCGGGCTGAACCGGCCGCCCGCCCACGCTCCCGCCGCGACCAGCACCGGCAGGAGGGCCAGCATCCAGCCAAGGCGCCTTCGCTCCGCGCCGAGCGCGCCGGGATGGGCGGCGGGCGCGGGTTCGCGCATGGCGCCGAAGGGGCAGGACTGCTCGCAAAGCCGGCATTGGGTGCAGGTGTCGGGCGTGACGCGCACGCGCCATTTGGCCGCCAGCGAGGCCAGCCGCAGCAAACCGCCGTAGGGACAAAGAAACCGGCAATAGGGCCGGCCGACAAACATCCCGGCCACGAGAAAGAGCGCCCCAGCAGTCAAGATGAAAGTTCCGCCGGACAACCGGAAAAACGGCACGAACGGATCATACCGGCACACCACAAATCCCGTCCCGGTCGCCGCGTAGATCAGCCCCGCCCCCAGAAAAACATAAGGCACAACGCCCAGCGCCTGCTCCAGCCAAAAGGGCACTTTGACGGGCTTGATCAGCATAAAATCCTGCAACGCCCCCTGCGGGCAGACCCCGGCGCAAAAGGCCCGACCCGCGAACAGCGCCGTGACAATGGGGGCGAAACAGAAGATCAGCACCGTCACGGGCACGGCGTATTCCGGGTTGAACAATCCATAGACCACATTCTGCGGCGAGCCGATGGGGCAGATGCAGCCCTTGCGGTAAAAACCAAAATAGGCCAGGGAAAAAAGCGAGAGCCAGAAAATCCCGCGCCGCGAGCGCTTTTGGTAAATCAGCCAGACGGCCGTTCCCAGGGCGGCGAGAAAAACTCCTGTATCGGCGTATTGCAGCCAAAGCTGGCGGGCGGCGGGCGTGGCGGGGGAGGGAATGAGGTGGTTGGTGTCAACAAAATCCGGCGGCGGAAAGCGCGGTTCGGCGGATGCCAGGAAGGCCAGGAGCAACAGGGCGCCCAGGGCGCCGATGAATTTGAGACGGCGCAGCATGTCCTTAGCGGCTGGTGGTTTTTAGCAGATAAGGACGGTCCGCCGGCACGCGGCGGACGGCCTCGCCGGGGCAGGCGCGGGCGATGGCGCACTCGTTGCAGTTCAGGCAGCGGTCATGGCGGATTTGCAGGAAAAGCGAGCCATTGCCGAAGCGGTTGCAGCCCTCGACGCATTTGGCGCAGCCGATGCAGAGATTTTCGTCAATCTTATATTCATAATAGGGGTCCTCGACATAGGAGCGCTTGATCGCCGCCGTCGGGCAAAGCTGGTTCTCCGCCGCGGTGGTCAGTTCGTTGGGTTCCGGCGCGAAGAATCCCGTGCAAAGCTGGCAGTAGCCGCAGACGGAGTAGGCGTGGACGCATTTGACGGCGGATTGCTCCAGCACGCAGCGGGTGGCGCAGTTGCCGCAGTGCAGGCATTTCGCCGGGTCAATCTGCCAGACCCACGCCGCAGCGGTGCTGCGCGTGGCCAGCGCGCCCGCCGCCACGCCCAGGCCGGTCATGGTCAGCAGCCGCGCGCCGTTGCGCAGAAACTGCCGGCGGCTGACGGGTGCGCTGGATTGGGGTGCGGGTTCCATAAGTCTTTGCGGCTCCGGTCGCTTCACCCTTTGCGCTGCATCACCCGCACCTGGCCGGTCACGATGTCCAGTATGTAAATGCGCCCCTCGGAGTCCACCGCCGCGTCCAGGCCGCCGTGGATGCAATCGTTCAAATCGTTGCAGGCGTGGGCGTTTTCCGGGAACGATTCCGCTCCCGCCACGACCGACTCGAATTCGCCGTCCGCGCCGTAAATCTTCACGCGCGGAATGCCCTTCTCGCAAGTCACGATCCGTCCGTCGCCCAAGGCGGCCAGGCCGATGGGATTGCAACAGCCGCAGAATCCCGCGATGGCGGCGCCGGGCTTGCCCCAGACGGCCTCCAGGTCGCCGTCAAAGGTGTAGGCCTCGACCTGGTGCCGGCCTGGATTGTTGACACGCAACAGGCCGTCGCGGTGAATCATCACGTCAAGAAAAGGACTCGGCACGATCAGGCCCGGCACGTTCCGTTCCGCGTTCTTCTGGCCGATTCGCCCCGTGATTTTTCCGTTCCGGTCGTAACGGAGCACGGCCAGTTTGACGGCATCGGCGGCAAAGACGTTTTTGTCGTCCGCCGCCAGCCCGGTCAACCACGTCTTCGGGTCCGGCGATTCCCATTTGGCCGCGCGCCCACCCTTGCTGTCAAATACCTCAATGTGGTCGCGCAGCCCGGCAAAAATCGTTCCGTCCCCCGCCACCGCGACGCAGCAGGCCGGCCCCGTCAGGGCCAATTCCAATCCGGCCTGCCCGGAGCGGCTGAGGCGGGTGATGTAATTGCCCGCGCAGACGTAAATTTGGTCATCCGGTCCGATGGCCAGCCGCCGTGATTCCTTGTGCGGGACGGCCCAGCGCGTGACTTCCTCGTAGGCGATGAGTTTGGGATCGGTCTTCTGAAAACGCGAAACGTCGTAGGCAAACGGGTTGGGCGTTCCGGCTCCTGGCGCGCCGGCCCGGGCCGCGCCGGCCAGGCCGAGGATGGCGGCGGTTTTTGTCACCACGCCAAAAAACTCCCGCCGGTCGAAAAGCTCAAGTTCCGGTTTCATAATTGCCTCGCTTTGGATGGGCCGCGCGCCTCCTTGGCCGACAAGGCGTTGGGAAGCCCGCAATCGGCAAAAACCGCGCACCCCCGGCAAATGCCGGCGCTGATGCAGACCTGGCCGCCGGGTTTGGCGGCGGCGCGCCCCGCCAGCCTGCCGCCCACCGCAGCCAATCCGGCCAGAATCGCCAGGCGCAGCCCGTCCCGCAAAAACTCGCGGCGGCCGGCGCTGGAATTGGGAAGACGTCTGTTCATAACTCAGCCATTTTTATCAACATCCGCCAGGTTGCGGAAAGAGGCTTGCCCTCTTTTGCTCAAGCCTTGACATTTCTTGGCTTGTCTCTCACAGCATCTCCTCTTGTTTTCCGGGCCTGGCTTCGCGTTGCGCCTTGGCG
>Ga0326727_10007467_pt1 | contig 28865 bp, 21 predicted proteins | sample MB2enrmetagenome_FD_207643 | JGI IMG/M metagenome (GOLD analysis project Ga0326727, IMG submission 207643) | Lab enriched peat soil microbial communities from McLean, Ithaca, NY, United States - MB29MY | ecosystem: Environmental > Terrestrial > Soil > Wetlands > Peat | place: USA: New York... | reverse complement strand
GGAAAACAGCAAAATGATGCCAAATGGGCCGCAGAAAATTGAAATCGAAAAGTAACATCCCGACCTCTTACTTCGGTTCGATCAAGCAGTTACGGTGAAGCGCCCCAACTTTCTTGGGACAGCACTGGTCTGAAATCTTAAATCTGGAATCTTCGATGCGGCCGACACGCCGCGCCGTGGTCATTCCCTAACACCTGACACCCACTACCTGGCACCGGCTCTCAAGGCCACTGCACGTCCAAGGCGTAGACTTCGTCGATGCGGGTGTCGCCGATAATCAGGGGAGAACCGTCCGGCGCTACGCCCAACCAGTCGTCGTGCATCGACGCAAAGGCGCTTAGGCTCGCCAGCCGCTCAACATTCTTGCTCAAGATATGGGCTCGGTACAGCCCCAGGTCGGGTGAGGCGGTGTGGAAATAAACATATTCACTGTCGCGCGACCAAGCCAAGTTGCGGATGCTCGTAGCGTTTGCCAGCCTTGTCCACGTGCTCGTCCTGAGATCATAAAGTAACACTGCAGGGCAAGAAGAGATCCCGCCTCTGGCCTCGTCACCCAAAACAAGGGCAGCAATGTAGCGCCCATTCGGCGACCACCGTGGCGTCCACAGCCCCGTCGAGCGGGGCAGAGTCGAGAGTTTGTGGCTTCTCAGGTCGAACACATGAATGGCCATTTCGGACCTGTGCACGTCATGGAGAACGTCCCCGAACACCAGGAAGCTCCCGTCCCGAGACCAGGTTGGAATACCTTCTTCTCCCGCTCCCGGAACCAACTCCTTTGGCGGGCCGCCGTCAGCAGGCACAACCCAGGCCTTGTACTGCTTCAACGCGGATATCGTCATGTACGCGATCTGCTTGCCATCAGGTGACCAATGAGGCGAGTAGACTTCCGCGCCCGCAGCAGTCAGGGGGGCCGCATCGCTTCCGTCCGTCCGTCTTCGCCACAGGGTGCGCTCGGGCCGTCGCACGTAGACAATCCACTTTCCGTCGCGGGAGAAGTCCAAGTCGGCAGCCTGTAGGCCCGGCAGATAAGGCGCGAAGGTCCTCGACTTCAGGTCGTATCGTGCTAACTCCCTCCTGTATTTTCCGCCGATCACAAACAGCTTCTTGCCGTCTCGGCTGGGAAGCGGAGCGAATTCTTCTCCAAGACCCGCAGTGATCCTAATCGGCTCCTGGCACCGCCAGCGAAACGGATTGCAGTTCTCGCGGCGCGCCCAGATGCCTGGCCCTTCAGCAGGGCCGGACATGAAGAGAGAGTAGCTCCCGTCAGCAGTCCATACAGGCGCGGAAGTCGCATATTCCCAGCCGGTGAGCAAGAGGTGAGGCCGGCCTCCAGCCGATGGAACCTCCCAAAGGGAAGTTACCTCGGTCTTGGGGTCTTGCTGGCTATAGCGTAAGAACCGTCCGTCGGGCGACCAGCGAAGTTCCCCGGCCTTGCCCTCTGCCGACGCCACCTTCCGCGGGCTTTCCCCGTGTCGTCCCGCCACGAACAGGCTGTGGATGCCATCACTGAACGCAATCTTTGCTCCGTCAGGGGACCAGGATGGCGATTTGCCCTGCAAGCCAAGCAGAATCTCCGGATCCCCGTGAGCGACGTCCCAGACCATCATTCTTCCCGCTTCTCTTCCAGGAGCTTGCTCCCAACCAACCAAGTCCGTTCCCCTAGGCGCAATGTCCGAAATCACGACCTCAGGCGAAGGAAGGGACAAAGCATGGAGGTTCCCTCCCGTGGTTGGCACGACAGCCAGGACCCATCTCCCGTCAGCCTTCTCCATGAAATAAAGTCGCGGCCCGTCCGTAAGCAGCGGGCCGCGCTTCTCCCAGCCGTCGTCGGTCAGCGCTCGATGACCTCCAACTACCGGCGCCGGCAGTGGGCGCACAAACCAATATCCCAGAGCCAGCGCCAAAACGGCCACGCACCCGGCGACGACCGCGACAGGATGGCGCCGCAGCTCTGCAAGCCCAGTTCGTAGGGGCGCCCCTTGTGGATGCCCACCGTCGGCCTTCTCGGTGCCCTCGCTCTGCCCTTCAACTCCTTCCTCCGACCGGCTTGTCGCCACCGCGCGCACCGTCGCGACGAACTGGTACCCACGTTTCGGAAATGTTGCGATGCACTGGGTGTCCCCGAGCCCCTCGGCTATGGTCTTTCGCAATAGCGAAATGTTACGGGCGAGGCTGCCCTCCTCAACAAACGTGTCCGGCCCCCAAACCGCTTTCATCAACTCCTCTTTGCTCACCACCCTGGTACGGTTCTCAAGCAACGCTAGCAGCGTATCGAAGACCTTGGGCTCGAGCGGCAGTGCTTCGCCCTCGCGCCGCAGCACCCGCGACGACACGTCGACGCGAAAAGGGCCGAATTCGTAGAAGCGGACAGGCTGACCGGACATGGAAACCTTCAGAAAACCTTAAGCTTTTCTCAAGGACATTCGGAACCCTTACCGATTAGTTTCCGCCGCTACCGGATCGTGTGCAGGATGGTTTCGATCCGGGATGCGGTGGATTCTACCAAAGTGAGGTTGTCGCCTTCAACTCACAACTGATCCGAATGGAGAATCGGGAGGCATCAGGGGTCCAAGGGTATTGGGTCTGGCGTCGAGCCACGACTGCAGAACGCCAGCTTGAGCACGGATTCTCCCAATATCGCTAACGATTGAAGTCAGCCGCGAGGGCGAGTTTCTTGACAGTACGGCAAATCTCAAAAGGAGGCAATTATGAGACGGATGAGTTCGAGAGGCAAGGCAGCGCTCTGCGGGATCGGGTTGGTTCTGGCTTTAGCAGGTCAGGTGTTTGGGCAAACCTGGCTCCAACTGAGTCCCACCGGCGGTCCGCCGGCAAATTCACAGTTATTTGGCTCGGCGCTTTTTGACCCCTCCACCGACCGCATGATGATTTTTGGAGGGGCAAGCAGCAACCCCACCCCACCCAGTCCGTATGACTCGAACCAAGTTTGGGTCTTGACCAGTGCCGACGGACTCTGGGGCGCTCCTCAGTGGATTCAGCTCTCACCAACCGGAACCCTGCCCGCCCCGCGAAAGGGTCAATCCACGGTTTACGACCCTTCCAGTAATCGCATGATTGTGTTCGACGGATGTAGTGCCAGTTGCGGGGCTTTCCTCAACGATGTGTGGGTGTTGACGAACGCCAACGGAACAGGGGGAACTCCTGCTTGGATCGAACTTTCCCCAACCGGAGGTCCGCCCCCAGCGCGTGCTTGGCATATGGCAGTCTATGACCCGGGAACAAACAGCATGGTCATTTTTGGGGGTGCTAGCGTATCAATTGCCAATCCCCCTACGTACAGTGACGTTTGGGTGCTGAGCAATGCCAATGGCTTAGGGGGTATTCCGAATTGGACGGAACTCAACTACACCGGCGGTCCCCCTGCCGGGCAAGCATCCTCTAGCGCAGTTTACGATCCCGCGAACAATCTTATGGTCGTTTTCGGGGGAGTGCTTAGCGGTTCTCCGGACGTTTCAAACGCGGCTTGGGTGTTGAGTAATGCGAATGGTCAAGGAGGGACGCCGGTCTGGACCAATCTCACAGCAGAAGGGGCTGCCGGTTCACCTCCAGGCAGACAGTTATGCACCGCCGTATACGACCGCGCTTCTAACCGGATGACGATCTTTGGGGGCACTGCCAATGGAACAACGTGGTACAACGATACTTGGCTTCTCACCAACGCGAATGGTCTAGGAGGGACCCCCACTTGGATGCAGCTCACTCCCTCGGGCGGACCTCCGGCCGGCAGAGCGGGCCAAGGGGCCGTGTTCAATCCGGCGTCGGCTCGAATGACCATGTTTGGTGGCGGGTCAGCCACAGCCCCTATCCTCACAGATACCTGGGTGCTGACTTATGCCAACGGTACGCCTCCACTTGCGCCAGCTGAGACCTGGACCCAAGCAACCCCCACCGGCGGTCCGCCGGCAAATTCACAGTTATTTGGCTCGGCGCTTTTTGACCCCTCCACCGACCGCATGATGATTTTTGGAGGGGCAAGCAGCAACCCCACCCCACCCAGTCCGTATGACTCGAACCAAGTTTGGGTCTTGACCAGTGCCGACGGACTCTGGGGCGCTCCTCAGTGGATTCAGCTCTCACCAACCGGAACCCTGCCCGCCCCGCGAAAGGGTCAATCCACGGTTTACGACCCTTCCAGTAATCGCATGATTGTGTTCGACGGATGTAGTGCCAGTTGCGGGGCTTTCCTCAACGATGTGTGGGTGTTGACGAACGCCAACGGAACAGGGGGAACTCCTGCTTGGATCGAACTTTCCCCAACCGGAGGTCCGCCCCCAGCGCGTGCTTGGCATATGGCAGTCTATGACCCGGGAACAAACAGCATGGTCATTTTTGGGGGTGCTAGCGTATCAATTGCCAATCCCCCTACGTACAGTGACGTTTGGGTGCTGAGCAATGCCAATGGCTTAGGGGGTATTCCGAATTGGACGGAACTCAACTACACCGGCGGTCCCCCTGCCGGGCAAGCATCCTCTAGCGCAGTTTACGATCCCGCGAACAATCTTATGGTCGTTTTCGGGGGAGTGCTTAGCGGTTCTCCGGACGTTTCAAACGCGGCTTGGGTGTTGAGTAATGCGAATGGTCAAGGAGGGACGCCGGTCTGGACCAATCTCACAGCAGAAGGGGCTGCCGGTTCACCTCCAGGCAGACAGTTATGCACCGCCGTATACGACCGCGCTTCTAATCGGATGACGATCTTTGGGGGCACTGCCAATGGAACAACGTGGTACAACGATACTTGGCTTCTCACCAACGCGAACGGGTTGGGAGGGACCCCCACTTGGATGCAACTCACTCCTGCGGGTGGACCACCGGAGGGCAGAGCGGGCCAAGGGGCCGTGTTCAATCCGGCGTCGGCTCGAATGACCATGTTTGGTGGCGGGTCAGCCACAGCCCCTATCCTCACAGATACCTGGGTGCTGACTAACGCGAACGCGGTCACAGGGCCTGTTGTGGGACTGTCCGCGATCAGCCTGACATTTGGCAGCGAGAGTGTCGGGACGACGAGCGCCCCCCAGACTGTCACATTGTTCAATCCCGGGAATGCGGCACTCACAATCAGCGGCGTCGCGTCGAGTGGTGACTTTGAGGAGACTAATACCTGCGACGCGAGTCTTGCTGGGGAGAGTGACTGCACCATCGCTGTCACCTTTGAGCCGACGGCGAACGGATCGAGAACCGGGACCATCACAATCACGGATGACGCCAGCGGCAGCCCTCAGATGATCGATTTGATCGGAGCGGCGAGCGGATCCGTTGTTAGTTTGCCCGCGCCGCCGACTTTCCCGTCTGAACCTGTAGGAGCTACTAGCCCAGCGCAAACCGTCACAGTGACGAACACGGGCAACGCCAACCTTACATTCATGGCGATCGGCGTCACCGGCCCCTTTGCGATTGCCACATCGGGGACCACATGCTCGACCTCGAACTCGGTTGCCGCGTCAGGATCGTGTACGGTCGCTATCACGTTCACGCCCACCACCGGAGGAGCGGCCACGGGCAACCTGTCGCTCACGGACAATGCTGGCAACAGTCCGCAGACGCTCGCGCTGAGTGCAACGGGTCAGGACTTCAGTCTCGCGGTGCCGTCGGGCTCTTCGTCGTCGGCAACCGTCTCGCCGGGGGGGACCGCGACGTACACCCTAGCCGCCACCAGTATTGGAGGCTTTAACCAAGCGGTGAACCTGGCGTGCAGCGGCGTACCCTCGGAGGCGACTTGCCAGTTTTCGCCGAGTTCAGTAACGCCTAGCGCTTCGGGAGCAAGTGTCACCGTTACGATTTCCACGACGGCGCCTTCGTTCACTGCGCCGAAGCGGAGACATCTCCCTCCCCCGGCACCGCTTGTGCCCGCGCCTGGTGGTCTGACTCTCCTTGCCCTCTTTCTGACTTTCATGGCTTGGGCAGTCTGCAAATGGCGCCAACCCGGAGCTAGCCGTTTTCGGACTGCGCTCGGCGCTCTAGCCTTGGGAATGTTGCTCACGCTCGGAATCGCTGCGTGCGGTGGAGGCGGACCTAGCAATCCAGGAACTCCCAAGGGAACGTACACCGTCACCGTGACGGGGAGCCTGGGCTCGGGCTCCACCGCCATTAACCACACTGTGACCCTCACGCTCAACGTCAGCTAGTGGGGTGGGCGGGTGGTCGGCGCTAAGACGACGCCAGACGTCGGGTGGCGCATACATTGTTCTTCCTGTATGCGCCATCCGCGTGTTCTGCGTACAGTCGGGACTGTTAACTTTCTGGGTACTTGACAAAACTCATAACTTGGGCTACAGTGGTGGTGTGAGGTTGCGCTGGAGATCTGGCCTGGCCGGAAGCATTCGGCCCGAAAGGTCTGATCCGTCCCGTTTCGTGCTTGCGATGCCTGAGTCCCTGCCTGCGGTTCCCGTTGTTGCCTGCTGGAGTGCCAAATGCCAGACAGAGCAAGATTCCTCGTCTCACTTTGTCGCAAGTTACGTCATTCCCGCGCAGGCGGGAATCCACCGGACGTGGGTCCCCGCTTGCGCGGGGACGACGAGGTTTGTTAGTTTTGTCTCTACGGGTGGGCCGCAGACCTTCGATCCGTCGGAACGAGAGATCTCGAAAAAACACAAAATCGTGGGAACGAACCCAAGAAGTTGCTGAAAAGAAAGGAGATCACTTTTCACTGAAGTGCAAAACGAACCCAATTTGAACCCAATCTGAGCGTGAAATGCGCGGGTTGATCCCCAAAAGCGGACTCTTCCCTGTCACGGCTGGCGCGGGGTCAAGGTGTGCCGTTAGAGACAAAAAGTCAACCACCCCTGGCCACTCCTTCACAAGGAGGGGAATCACCGGCCCCACAAATCACGTACCGCGGGTGGCCGTCGGCTTCCTTCCTCCTACTGCCGACTGCCGACTGCCTTCTCCCTTTACGCGAGGTATTCCTTCATCATGCTGATATACCGGCGGCAGGTTTCCTTCATATCTTCGCTCGAGCCGTCTTGCTCGAGGGAGAGGAAGCCGGTGAAGCCGATGGCCTTCACCGCGTCGGCAATGGCTTTGATATCCATCACGCCTTGCCCGATGGGAACGTATTCGCGCATGGTGGGGTCGATATCGCGAACGTGAAGATTCATCAGGCGCCGGTTGAGCTTGTGAATGGCGACGGGAGGATAGTCCCGCTGGTTCATGGCCCAGCCGCAGTCGAGGTTGCAGCCGAAAGCCGGGCTAGGGATGTGGTCGCAGAGGCGCAGGAAGCTGTCGGAAACGGGAAGCATGGTGTAAGTATGGTTTTCGATGGAGAACTTCATGCCGAGCGCCTGGGCGCGCTCCAGGCAACTCTTCATCGTTTCGATGAAAAGAGGCCACAGTTCATCGAAGTTGTAGCCCGGAGCAATGTTGATGTGAAACTTCTCGCCGGGCTTGACATCGCTGAGGAAGTAGCGGGGCAGGTAGGAAGTGCCGGTGGCGCTCAGTTGCCTAGCCCAGGGGGCAACAATGTTCACCATCGGAGCGCCCAATTTGTGCGCGATGCGGCAGCCCTTCTCAAAGTAGTCCAAGCTGACCTTGCGCTTTTCGGGGTCGGAGCTGGTCAAATCTTCGACCACGGGTTGGAAAAAAGGAAACTGATTCAATACCAGGTGATTTCGTTCCAGTTGTTTCTTGATGCGGTCGATGGTGGCATCGGTCCAATACTCGTCCACGTCCATGGGCGAGTTGGCAATCAGTTCGATGCCCTCGAAGCCCAGACTTCCGATAATATCGATGGCCTCTTCCGGGTGCGCACCCGGGCCAAGGCTATGGAAGTTCCAACTGACGCAGCCGATCTTGGCGCGCCTCGCGCTTGGCTCGTTCCCCGGCTGGACAAGTGGGACGTGCGCGGAGCTCGTAGAAGCGCTCGCGTTAGCGAGCCACGCGTAGCTGCCGACACTCATGGCGGATAGGAATTCGCGACGTTGCATGGATTCTCCTTAGTACGAGGCGCCAGGTACTTGCGCGTTGCAGTTCAACGCCGAAATCGCTACCGACTCGCTGTCTCGCACTATCTCGCGGATGCGGTAGGTCCCCGGCTCGACCTCGAAGCTCGTCTTGGCGTTAATGCCGGACCTGGAGAATTTTACCAGACTCGCATCTTTGAGGTGGAATTCAAGCGAAGATTCTTTGCTGGACAGGTATTTCCCATTGCGATCAAAGAGGGCGGTGTCGAAAATCAGTGTGTTCACGCTGCGGCCGGCTTCCTTGCGGTAGCGCAGGGAGGAGATATCCACGTGAATGGAGACGGTGAGTGTTGACTTCCGATCATTCAGTTTTTCGACCTTCGCGTTTATTTCCGCCGGCAACTCGTGGTGCTCCTCGAGGGAGAAGACCTCTTGTTGGAGATTATCCTCGCCCGGCGTCTGGACCGGCGGCGGCGTTTCAGCGGCGAAGTAGCCCCGCCGCGCCTGCACGGTGAAGGGTTCGTGGCTGTTGAGAGTCACCTTAAGAGAGTGGAATTTGCCGTCCAACTTGACGTCCCTTGGCGAGAAACTAAGCACGTAATAGACCTCGGGGAGCGCCGTAACACGGTGGAAGGCCTCATCAAAGTCGTCGCTGTTGCGGATAAAGACGCCCCCGGTGCCCGCTGAGAACTTGGCGAGGACCTGGCGAGCATCGTTGACGGCCTCCTGCTCGAGCACGTCTTTCTGGGCGCTCAAGTCGGGACGGCTCGGGATCAATAGGCGGTGCGGCGTGAGGGCGCTGAGGCCTTCGGCATCGAGCGCGCTAATGACCACGCTCTCGCGCAAAGCCTGGTCGACGATGGCGTCCAACTGTGCTTCGCGCGTTTCAGTCACAAAACCCGTGGAGACCAGCACAAGGCTGCGCTGGCCCGGCAGGTTTCCCATGCGAGCCACCGCACCCCGTATTCTTTCGAGCGAGTTCGCTGACTGTATTTTGGCAGCCGTCCATACTTCAGCGGCCTCGGCCAAAGCCGATTGGTGCGCTGCAAGCTCGCAGTGACCTGCGAAGACGGCCTCACCGCTGCGAACCCCGGTGCCGTTTGTGGGAATATCAGCCTGGGTGTCACCGGGTTGACAGCAAAGATGCTGGGTAGCCTCCCCGAAGGCAATCTCTGTGGCATCGTGATCGTGGACCTGATCGATCAGGTAGGCTTGATAGTCGCTGATTTCCGGATAGCGTCCGGGGGCGGCGGTGTGGGAATGAGGCGCCATCCTGAACAGCGTGTCGTGCAGTTTGGCGCGGTCGTCGGTGAAGTCGAGTTGGTACTCGCCCGAGGAGCTCAGGATGGCTATGCGATCTTGGGGCTGGAGTGAGGTCGACAAGAAGCGCCAAGCAGCGTCGCGGGCACGCTCAATTCTCTCTGATCGAACGTGTAGATCATCGAAGAAGAGAGCGATGAAACGCTGCTGGGAGGCGGGAGCGAGAGAGGGACCGGCCGCCGCGGCATTGCTTGTTTTGTCCGGACTTGGGGATATTCCGACGGCGGTAGGGTTCGGGATTGCCGCCTCGACGGTGAAGTCTTTGATCTCCCGGGGAGCACCGTCGTCGAAGAGCCGGAATTCTTCTTTATGGAGATCGCCGACCGTCCTCTCTTTTGCGTCGCGCACCACCACCCGCACTAAAACCAGGTTACGTTCGGTGCGCAACCGGAACTTCGGCACGGTCCCGTGCACCAGCACCTCGGGCGCGTCATCCGCTTGTGGCGCAGCGATTGCGCCGCACGCCAGGATCAAGAAAGCAATTGCCCCAGGACGAACAAGGTTAAGACGGAGGATGCCGGCTGGGAATTGAAGCATATTCTTGCCCATGAGTCGCCCTCCAACGGTTTGCCGCGCGCCGGCTCGTAATCCTACTCTGAGTAGACCCTTGCGGCCGGCGATGTGGAACTTCGTCCGTTGCCAATGAGGCGGAATAACTCGCCGTTCGGCCAGCCTTGCCCTTCGGCGCGGCTCAGGCTCACACCCCGCCAGTAACTTAATTGGGAACCCCGATGGGAGTATACCACCTTTCGAACACTTCGCCGCGGATAAGTGACGCCTTTCCCCTAATCCCTCGAAAACGACGGACGAAACTGGAACAGGCGCACGGCCATGACCCCTGCGCCACATCCGGTTTCACCCGTAGGGGCGAGGGCCGCCTCGCCCCTACATCTTGGCTGCCGACCCGCACGTTATCGACGGATTGGGGTCTCTTCTTCACCCCTGGACTCGGCACAGCAATTCTGGCAGACTAGCAGCGGGATAGTGCCAGTGAACGGCGCAGAGCCCGTAATCGGGGGTCTGGGCTAGCTGGCCGCGCAATGTAGAATCGCCGGTACGATTGGGAGGGAACGATGTTCAACGACATGAAGAGGCGGGAATTCCTGAAGGGGTCGGCTATGGGCGTGTCGGCGTTGGCGGCGGGATTAAGCGGCGCGGCGCCGGCAGCCGCTACGGCAGGAGGAGAGCGAGTCTACGCTCCGGAATCATCAGGGGAAAAGATCGGGCGTCCGGTTCGGGTAGTTAGTCTCGGCTTCCACGCGGGAGAGCACCCTCTGGAGTGGGTCGCCAGTCAGGTGGATGCGGAAGGAGCCTTGGGGGCGGACATCATCGCGCTTCCCGAGACGTTTCGCGGCAACACCAAAGAGAGCGCCGAACCGCTCGACGGCGCGACCGTCACTGCGATGTCGCGCCTGGCCAGGAAACATCGAACCTACATTGTTTGCCCTATCCATCGAACCGACGGGAAGCAAGGCTTCAACTCTGCAGTTCTAATTGACCGCGAGGGAAAGGTCGCCTGTGTCTACAACAAACTCTACCCTGTGTGGGGAGAAGAATGCGTGGGTCTCTCCGTGCAACCTGGCTCGGTCGTGTGCGTCCACCAGGCGGATTTCGGGCGAATAGGTTTGGCCATCTGCTTCGACGTCAACTGGTCCCCACTCTGGGAGCAGCTCTCCAACCAGGGGGCGGAATTGGTGATCTGGGTGAGCGCCTACTCGGCCGGCCGCTCGCTCCAGGCGCAGGCGATCAGCTATAACTATTACGTGGTTAGTTCCACGTGGATTCCGGATTGCCGTGTTTACGATCTGGATGGGGAAGAACTGGTCTACGATACCAACAACCAGGGCAATGGAAAGAACGTCACTCGTCTCACACTTGACCTGGACCGCTGCATCTTCCATCAGGACCTGAACCGCCCTGAGAAGATCGGGCGGCTGCTCAAGGAGCGAGGAGAGGACATAGCGGAAGATAAGTGGTTGTCGTCGGAAGGTTGGTTCGTGTTGAAAGCCAAGCGGCCGGGTGTGAGTGCCCGTGAATTGGCTCGAGAATACGGATTGGAAGAGCTAAGACATTACCTCAACCGAAGTCAATGCGAAATCGATAAATGCCGGGGGTGGGAGTTTTCTTAAAGGGTGAAGGGTAAAGGCCAGAAGTTAAACTCGAAAAGTCGTTACGCCTTGCGGCCTCGCATTTAGACTTTGAATTTCAGCATTGGTTAAGTCCCGAGAGAACGTAGGGTGATTATGATAAGAAATGAGAAACGACCTTCGTGCTCTCGGGTTCTGGTTGAGCCATGGCGAGTATGAAAAGTGCGAGCCGGATCGGACCTCGCCGCAGGATAAATCAAGCTGTAACGCCACGGCTCTTGTAGATCGCTTTGTTTACTTCCACCATCAGGTCTTCGAGTGAGGCGCCGACTTTGCGCGCCGCCATCTCAATCGAACAGTCATAGCATGAGGGGCGAAGGCCGAACTTCACGAACACCTCGTCGGTCTCGGGGAACTTCTGTTTTATGTCGCGGACCAGTTCGCCACCACGAACGAGATCGCTAAACTGAAACATGGGTCACTTCCTCCCGCATGCCCGCCGCGGAGTCCTTCCGCCGGGGTTGGTAAACGCAGAATGGCTCTTCGTCCAGATAATCGCCGCTGGCCGCGTAGGCCCGTGCGCGGCACCCCATGCAAACATTCCGAAACTCACAATAGCCGCACTTGCCTTTCAGATTATCTGTGCTACGCAGTTGCTGAAAAACCGGGGCGCTCTCCCAAATCTCACCGAACGATTGCTTATTGAGGTCGCCCGCCAGGACCGGCAGGTATCCGCAGGGATAAACCTCGCCTCGGTGTGAAATGAAGCAGACGCCCGTGCCGGCCAGACAGCCCTTGGTCATGGCGTTCATGCCGTGGGGATGCGCAGAGCCGGAAGGGGCAGCGTGTGGATGGAGGGCGATGCCCGTCGACCCGGGCATGGTCATTTCAGTTGGGCCGATGGCATCTTTCGATCCGCCGGCTTCTACCGGGCGCGTCTGGTTGTGTACGCTCGTGGCCGCCCGGCGCTCGGCGGCGCGGCGTTGCCGCATCACGCGGAAATAATGAGGAGCGCAGGTGGCTTTCAGCTCGATCCCGCCTTCCAGCGAACGATCGTAGAACCAGTTCAAGATCGCTTCGTATTCTGCGGCGGGCACCATTTGCTCCGCGGCGATGTCCACGCCGCAACCCACCGGAACCAGAAGGAACGTGTGCAGGGCATCCGCCCCGATATCTTTGGCCAACTCCAGCACTGCGGGGAGTTGGTGCGCATTATGACGGGCAATCGTCATGTTAATCTGCAGCGACATCCCCAACTCGCGAAGGTTCCGAAAGCCGCGCAGTGCGGCGTCGAAGGCGCCGGTAATGCCGCGAAACGCGTCATGGGTCGCAGCGTCGGCGCCGTCCAGACTGATGGAAACACGCCGCACTCCTGATTCAAGAATCCGGCGCGCCACCTGTTTGTCAACCAGCGTTCCATTCGTGGCCAGCGCCACTCGCATCCCCAGGGATGCGGCGTAGCTGGCAAGCTCGAAGATGTCGTGACGAAAGAGAGGTTCGCCACCGCTCAGAACTAGGATTGGTAGGAATGACTGAGAGACTTGCTTTATTAAGTTCAGGGCTTTGGTTGTAGGTAGGTCTAATGGTGATGAGAGTTCTGATGCGGTGGCGCGACAATGGATACAACGTAAATTGCACCCCTTGGTAACCTCCCAAAAAACGAGCCGCGGTTTGTAGTCTAGATTGTTAAGCCACATCGCACGATTCGTTTCTCAGTAGCGGCTGTTTGACACAGCTACTATTTCCGTGAGCACGTATTTGTCCATTCCTTCGGGAATTGCGGCGCTCGGCCGTGCTCCAAGCCAGCGTGCTTCCCTCGAACCTGCGTAAATCCAATGCGTCGCACCCGAAATGCATCGTGCGCTGCAACGATGCCTGCTTGTGTGCAAAGTAGCCGGAAGGTTCGAAAGGGTTGCAACTCCAATCAATACCGCATCCAGGTTGCCCCATTGACCAGATCGGCCGATGTAGCTTTGCGGTACTCACTGTCCTATGCCTCTGTTGGGTTGCCCTGGAGTCGCGAAGGAAACTGTCGTGGCGCGCGTTTGAGCTTGAGATTCTATAGGGGTTAAGAACTCCTGTTCGTCGAAATTCCGGAATTCCTAAGCCCCCAACCCGTCGAACGACGGGTCCCTAGGACCCGAAGTCCCTCGCACCCTGTAAGCAGGCACGCTACATGCCAAACTCGAGGCGATCAAAAAACGTCAGCAGGATGGACTCAAGCCGAAGTAACAAAACAGCTTAGCGAATTGCGGAGCGTCACGAGGGCAAAAAGTGGTCGCAGATTCTGAGATTAAGAGGTGCGCAAAATGACTGTTGCCAAACTGGCTGGAGGGGTGAAAAGGCGCAAAGCCGTGCTGTACTAGTTGGCAAGTTGATCCCGCAAGGGGCCGCCCGAGAGCTTCACGTCAGAGTAATTAAAGAGAAAGAGCTTTTCGCGGGAGGATGACGGGGTTTGAGCCCAAAGCGAAGAGGGAATTGACCGCTGCCCGACCGCCACGGCTGCGGCCACCCCTTGCAGGAAATGACGGCGGCAGATGGTTCGTTTGCTTCGCATTTAATTCGGCCCCTCCGCTGCAAATGTGAGCGGGCCCACTTGTAGGGGCGGTTCGCGAAGCGCCCCTACGACCGTATTAGCGCCTAACCAATCGCAAGGTTTTAATCTCCCAGGGCTTCATATGGAAGTGGATGGTGTGGCCCTCTCCGACTGTCCCCAGGACGACATCCTCCAGTAGATTCGTTTCCAGCACGCGAACCGAACGTGGGAGTTGAATCGAGACATCTCCTTCGCGGCCTTCGCATTCAAAAAACCGCAGGATAGCGTCCGTGTCGTAGAACCCTTCCATCTGCTTCATGGCATACAGAATTACGTGATCGCTATCCGTCTTAATGAACGAGTACGAATCCGGCAAACCGCCTGCCTTGCCCGCCCACTGTTCCTGGGGGCTCGCGTGGGCCGGCTCTTGCAGCGCCAGCAAGGGCGAGTTGAAAGCCAGGGCCTGGAACTCCACTTTGCCCTCTCGCCATCCGCCCTGGTGAGGGTATAGGGAGTATCCGAAGCTGTGGTGTCCCTCATCGGCTCGCGGGTCGGGACCCCAGGGGCCACGAATCACGGAGAGTCGGATCACGTTGTCTTTGGCATCAAAGCCGTTGCGGCCGTTGTTGAGAATGGCTACGCCATAATCCGCGTTGGAGATGTCGACCCACTTGCCCATCATCATTTCATTCCCTGTCTGTCCGCGTTCGATGGCGCCATAGGGGATCTCCGCCGACACTTTGGTGGAGGAAACGTTGACCGGGAAGCCTGCCTTCAGGAACGTAGCGCGTTCGTACCAGTCGGTTGAGAATTCCACATCTACGCGAGGTACACCCGCAAGCAGACTGATCTCCTGGGAGAATTCCGAGTCCCGGAAGCGATGGACCACACGGAGCGTAGCCCGCGCCGGTCCCTGCTCGATGATCTCGATGTGCGCTGCTTTTCCGACATCCCACTTCCTTCCCGTAAGCCCGATATCCCAGGCTGGCCCAGCGTACTCGGGAGAGGTTTCCTTGGCCCTCTCCGCCGTGTCCTCGAGCGCCAGCAAGAAATTACCCTCGCCCCGAAACGCTTCACGCTTATTCGCTTTGTCGTAAAGCCGGGCAATGTAGCCGGTCTCGGGATTAAGTTCAACTCGGAAGAACTCATTTTCGAGATACCAGCGAGGTTTCGCGCCGACCTGAACAGACGATGCGGGGGACTTGGGGATTCCGGTTTCAGGAACGAGCCGATAAAGCTTCAATCCCATCTGCGGAACCTTCTGGGCGACGAAAGCAACCGTGGCGGTTTCACGCGCGCCCACTTTGGCCGCCGGCTTCAGCACCTGCACCGGAACTGCCTCTTTGCCGTGCACGGCCACCATGCGCGGGGGCAACGAAAAAGCGGACACCTCGCTGATGACCAAATCTGTGCGGTCCCAGGATTGAGGGTTATAGACGGCCACCGGAATCCCTTCGCCGCGCGTGTCTACCTGCAGGCCGAGGTTTTGAAGGGAGAAGTTCAAAGCCCGGTGAGCGCGCTCAAACACTTCCTGGTATTGCTTGGCGGCGTCGGCATAAATAGGACCGATGCCCGAGCCGGCGGCCAGGTCGTGAGCTTGGTCCAGCAGGGCTATCTTCCAGGCCTCCGTAATATCACGATTGGGGTAGTAATCCCGGTAGTCAAAGAATACCGCCAGTTCCGACATCTTCTCGGCATCCAGAAGGAGCTGCTCGGCCTGCCGATTATGGCGTTTCATCTCTACTTGGGTTGTATAGCACCCGGGAAAAACATTCTGCATCTCACCCGCCACGACCGGGAAGTCTCTCTTTTCGGTGAGCAGGATATCAATGTAATCCGCGACGTTAGTGGTCCTCACCCGCACATCATTGGGGGAAGCGTTCAACTTCGCAATTCCCGCCACGTCTTCGGGGTTTGGACCGCCACCGTGATCCCCCATGCCGTACAGCACCATGATGTTCTTAACCCCGGCGCGATCCGCGTTCTTCATCCCCAGTACGGTGGTGTGCTCATGGTCCATGGGCTGAGTGTACTCGCCGGGCGTGGTGTAGCCCAGCACCCGGCTCCCGTCCAGACCCCGCCACCAGATAATGGGCGGCCGGGAGGGATCGTGAGGCCGGTTGAAAAGATAGAGTTCAATGCCGGCTTTGTGTGCGATCTGCGGCATCGAGTAAGGATGGCCGAACACGTCCGGCTGCCATGCGGCCCGAATATAATGGCCGAACTTTTCCTTACTATATTTCTGGCCGTAGAGGAACTGGCGCACCAGCGACTCGCCGTCCGAAACGTTTTCGTCCATCTGCACCCAACTGGAAGTGACGGGGATGAAATTGCCGGTTCTGGCCTTTTGGACCATTCCCTTGAAGATGTCGGGAAAGTAACGCTCCATCATTTCGAGCACAACTGCCTGATCCTGGGCATAGGTATAATCAGGGAACTGGTCCATCAGCTTAAGCTGGTTGCTGAAGGTGTTGTACATGATGTCATAGATGGATTCCTCCCAGCGCCAAAGCCAGGCCATGTCCATATGTGCGTAGCCCACTACGTGGGCTGTGTAGTCTTTTGGCTGCTCGGGGGATTGAGCGTGGGCGGAAGAAACAAAGATTGCAACGATGAAAACAAGCCCCATGAGCTTACGCATAAGACCTCCTGCGGACCAGAAACTTCTTACCTGCTCCGGTCACCCTGCCTTCCAGGCCCCAACATTTCAAACAGATTTTGGACAAAAATGCAAGCTGCCTGATTACGAAGTGCGCAGTAAGCGAGCGGTGGGATGCTTGCCAGCAGAGGGCGTCACCACAACGGATTGCGCACAGGAGCCGCCTCCGTGGGAAGTACGGTGGCCTCATAGGTGCCTGGACACTTGTCCGTGACGCACTTCCGGGTTGCGGACGCGGTTGGCGTCTGCTAATGTAATTCCGTTGTAACGTCTCTGTCACGATTGTCGGTCATGATTCCGCCATGTCCCAAATGCGGCGCGACAAAAACCGATCCCGTCCCGCACGACTTCAAATACAACCTTGCGCGGGCCTTCGGGTATCGACTGCAAAAGTGCTCCCGGTGTCGGGCGGCGCGCTATCTGCCGAGGCATACTAGAAAACCTGATGGCTCATCCCAGACAGGGAAACAGCCGGCGAGCGCCCCCCGGTTGGGGGTCGACCCAGTGGAGTTGGTGAGGGCGGAGGCGAGCCCCGAACCGGAAGGGCATCCAGTCGCCGCGGCTGACTTTCCGAACGAGGACGTATTCCACTGTCCGGCGTGTGGCAGTAGGGGATACCACCGAACCGAGCGCACCGCCGGGGAACGGATGTTGCGCCGTGCACCAATGGCTCGTTGCGAGGTCTGTGGCCTGCGCTTTCCGCACCCGGGACATCCGAGCTCGACGAAGTTGGCGGAGGCGCCGGCAGCCGGATCTCAACCTGCAGAGGAGAAACAAGTTCCAAGAATGACCAAAGAGAACACCCCAGGCGAAGTCCCCCAAAAGGCGGCTCAAGCCAGATCCTCAAGTGAGGACGTGCCCAAATGTCCGTCTTGCGGCAGCTCGAAATACCATCGTACCGAGCGCACTGCCCTGGAAAAAGCCTTGCAACGCCCGCCGATGGCACGTTGCGAGAGGTGCGGCAAGCGGTTTCCCTATGTCCGACACCCTGATGAGCCAAGCGCTTCAACACCCGCCGGCAAGAAAACCCACCCGCACGGCGGTGAGCAAGCAGACGCCGCTGGCTCCTCGAACCGGGAACCAGGGCGTTGCCCGTTTTGTGGCAGCGGCAACTACCGCCGTTCTCGGCGTACCGCCGCGGAACGCCTCCTGTTCCGCCCCAAGATGGCACGTTGCAGTCATTGCCGGAAGCGCTTCCCCTTCCCTGAGAGATAGCGTCTTCAAATGGCCTCTTCGAGTGTCACGAGCCGAATCGCCAAAGCCTCCGGGATCGTGATGGCGGGGGTGTTGGTGAGCCGCGTGTTGGGTTACTTTCGCGAGTGGACGGTAGCCCACCAGAGTGGCGCCAACGCCATCACCGACACTTACTACGCAGCCTTCACGCTGCCCGATTTCTTGAATTACCTGGTCGCCGCCGGCGCTCTTAGCGTGACCTTTATTCCCGTCTTCTCCCGCTACATGGCAGAAAACCGGGAGGACGAGGGATGGCGCGCATTCTCGACCGTGGTCTCGGTGATGGGGTTGGTAGTCGTGGCTTTGGTGGGGATTGGGGAGATCTTCGCACCTCAACTGGTTGCAGCCATCGCCCCGGGTTTTGCTCCCCCAGCCAAGGCGCAAACTGTGTTTCTGACCCGCGTGATGTTGCCCGCGCAGGTTTTCTTCTACCTGGGAAGCATTCTGACGGCCGTCCAGTACGCCAAGGGGAGATTCGTCATCCCATCCCTTGGTGGGGTGATCTATAACGTCGGGGTCGTTCTCGGCGGACTGTTGCTTTCTTCACGAATCGGCATGACAGGATTCGCGCTGGGAGTGGTGGCTGGCGCGTTCTTTGGGAATTTCCTTCTCCAGATTTACGGCGCACGCCGGGCTGGAGCCCGGTTCGCTCCCAGCCTCGACATCCGGCATCCCGGCTTCCGGTCGTTCATCAAACTCTCGATTCCAATTATGCTCGCACTCTCTCTCCCTGCTACGGATGATTGGATCATCCGCTGGTTCGGCTCTTTCCTGGGCCGTGCGTCCATCACCTGGCTGACGTACGCGAAGTCGCTGATGCGCGTTCCGCTGGGCGTGGTCGGCATGTCGGTGGGGGTGGCATCGTTTCCTTTTATGGCACAGCTTTATTCGGAGGGGAAACTCGAAGAACTCAACCGTGCCGTGAACGCCACGCTGAAAGGGCTGCTCATCCCGCTTCTCCCGATTTCCGCCTTGATCATCGCTCAGAGCACGCCGCTTGTCCATTTCCTGTTCTCGCATACGCGCCTGCAAGGAGGCGACTTCGAAGCCACCTCTGCCGCCCTGCGGGTGTTTTCCCTCGGCATGTTCGCCTGGGCGATGCAGAATATCCTGGCGCGGGCTTTCTACGCCGTTCGCGACACCATTACGCCTGCCGTCGTGGGTTCAGGGATTACTTTCCTGAGCCTCCCCGCGTACTGGTGGCTGGCCCACCGCTTTCAGTACCTTGGTCTTGCCTGGGCGAGTTCCCTGGGGATCACCGCTTGCACAGTGATTCTCCATTTTCTGTTGAATCGCCGAATCCGCAATCGAGAGGGCCACGCCTTTCTGGTGTTTTTCCTTAAGATTGGCGCGATTTCAGCGCTGGCGGGAGTCGCGTGCTTCAAGCTGAGTAATTGGTTGGGAGCGGGTCTTGGCTGGCAAACCACCCATCAGGCGCTGCTCGTTTTGGTAATCGTGAGTTCAGTAGGTTTGGTGCTGTTGGCGCTCCTCGCCAGACTGTTTCGGTTGAGGGAAGTCGAGGACTACCTCAGGAGACTGGCAAAGAGGTGAAAATTCGATGGACGAAGTGCTGACCCCCAACTCCGCACCTGAAATCCAACAACGCGTGCAATCCGGCCGCATCGGATGGTGGGGACCGCTAGCTCTGACGCCGGCCCGGGCCTGCCTGATGCTGTTGGTGCAAGGCGGATTGGCGGCCGTCCTCTGGCTCCGGGGTAATCCTTCTCCTTGGCGCGCTCAGGCGCCGTGGTGGACTGTTTATGCAACCCTCATCGACATCGGATGTCTACTCCTGCTCTGGCGACAGGCGCGTTCGGAAGGTATCCGGCTCGTTGACCTTTTCGGTGTCGATCGATCCCGGCTTGGTTGGGAGGCGCTTTGGGGTCTTGTGCTCTTCCTCATCCTCTTCCCAACCGTGGTGGGGGGCGGCGCGACGCTTGCCTCTTGGTTGGTTTACGGAACTACCCATCTCAACCCTAAGGGCCTGGCACCGGGCCTCCTCTCCGCGCGCCATCTGCCACGTTGGGCTTTCTACTACAGCTTGTCTGTCTTCTGGCTCGTCTGGTCGCCCACCGAAGAAGCCATTTACCAGGCTTATTGCGCCGCGCGGCTCCAGGCCCTGACCGGAAAGACCTGGGTCACGGTGACGGTGGTAGGGTTCTGGTGGGCCTTCGAGCATAGCCTGTTCCCCTTGGTCCTCGACTGGCGGCTCATGCTGTTCCGCTTCCTCCAGTTTATCCCTTTGATCGTGGTCATCCAACTCATCTATCTGCGCACACGCGCCCTCCCCTGCTTGATCTTCATGCACTGGCCCATGGATCTGCTTGCCGCCTGGATGACCCTCAGGCCGTGAGACGCGGGAACTGTCAACATTCCTGCTCCGCGCACCCTGCGGTGGTGTATGATGCATCTGTGATTAAGCGCTTTTACGTTCATAATTTCCGATGCCTCGAGAACTTCGAGTTGCCGGTCTCCGGCCTCTCGTCCGTTTTGCTCATTGGAAATAACGGCTCGGGCAAGACAACAGTTGGGCTTGCCCTAAGGGTTCTACAGAGGATCGCGCGAGGAATGAACCGCGTCGGCGAACTGGTTAAACCGAAGGAGTTCTTTCTCGCACGCACGGACGCGCCTATGCGCTTCGAGATCGAGGTCGAGTTGAACGCCAAGTCCTACGCTTACAGCATCGCCTTTGAGTTTCCGGCGCTGTACAAAGAGCTTCGCGTGCTCGAAGAGAAACTCACAGTTGGCGGCGATCCGGTCTACACCCGAGAGAAGGCGCAAGTCCATCTAGCAAGAAAAGGCATCAAGAGGGCTGGCTATTTCTCTATCGACCCGCTCCTGACGGCTCTGCCGATCATTCAACAACAGTCGGAGAATGATCCGTTATTTATTTTCAAGCAGTGGCTCGCAAGCATGCTCATCCTTCGACCCATGCCTAGCCGTATTCTAGGAGAGTCCAAGCAAGAAACGCTGCGGCCGCTTCCCTATGTCACCAACTTCGCCGCGTGGTTTTCGGGCCTCCTTGCTCATGCGCCATCCGCTTATACCAAGATCGACGAGTATCTGAAGCAGGTAATGCCGGATCTAAAGGATATCAAGAATCCCGTAGTCGGCGGTGGCTCCCGAAGCCTGGTCGTTCAGTTTTCGAACGGTCAGGGAAGCGCAACCTTTCCCTTCGAGGATCTTTCGGACGGGGAAAAGTGCTTCATGATATGCGCCGTGGTGCTCGCTGCGAACGAGGCCTACGGCCCGCTGCTTTGTTTCTGGGATGAACCTGACAACTATCTGGCGCCGTCCGAAGTTGGGCATTTTGTGGTGGCTCTTCGGAGAGCTTTCCAATCCGGCGGTCAGTTCATCGCTACCTCTCATAACCTCGAGGCGATCGACCGCTTCTCTGACGAGAATACCCTTCATCTCTCTAGGAAAAGCCATCTTGAGCCGACGATTGTCCGTCCACTCAGCGAGCTCCGAGCTAGCGGAGAGTTCGGGGGCGACCTAACCGAAGCCCTGATTCGCGGCGATCTGGAGCCATGAGCGTCAACAAGCGTCGCACCCATGTCTTTGTCCTACCCGAGGACGATGCAAATCGCCAAATAGCCAACGGGTTTATCGTTGAGCCACTCCCGTTAAATCAGCAGGTCCAAGTGCTTCGGCCGGCGGGTGGTTGGCTTAAGGTTCTCAAGCGGTTCAAGAAAGACCAGGTCGTCGGGATGAATCGTTATCCGGCTCGTTTGATGATTCTGCTTATCGACTTCGATGATCACCCAGATAGACTCGCCGAAGCCAAGGCTGAGATTCCCGATCGGTTGGCTGAGAGAGTGTTCATCCTGGGCGCCTTAAGCACGCCGGAAGCCCTCAAGATGGCGAATCTTGGATCTTACACAGAAATAGGCCGGGCTTTGGCCAAGGATTGCCGCCAAGGGACTGAAACCGTCTGGGGCCACCACCTACTTCAACACAACCGCCCTGAGCTTCAACGACTGCTTCAACACGTTCGTCCAATTCTGTTCCCTTCCAACTAACGGCTGGATGTCGCCGGAAGAGTGTAATACTCGTAGTGCGTATTCCAGGTAAATTCCTGGCCCGGGTCGATCGTCATGGAGATGAAGGGCTCCATGGCGAGGACTTTGCGCATTGACCAGAAGTTTACAAACGACAGCGGGCGGTCTCCTTGAATTCTCATTCCCGCGCCCACTTTGGGGTTCTCGATGCGAATGTCGTAATCTCTGGGAGTGTCGCCGAAACCACGGAAGGGGATTTCCACCACATCTTCATTCTCCAGCGCTTTCGCAAAAACAATGCGGTTTTCCTGAGCCTTCGCGAAGCGTTCGTCAGCCGACTGCGTAGGGTGAATCTGGAAGGGGAGCGAGATAGAGAAATCAGGACCGGGCGGCTGCTTGTCGAGTACCAGGAAATTGTGATTGTAAACGGTGCTATGGATCGTGCGGCGGCCGGTGTTCTTCAAACTGTGCTCGAGCACCATCTCCGGCTTGCCTTCTTTAAGCCGCACGATCTTGCGGTACACGTAGCCATAGCCTGAAGACGGGTCAGCCAACTCCTGCGTGAACTCGACGGAATCGGAATGCAGTTTGACCGTCCGTTTCCCCGGGTCCACGATCTCATACAGCGTGTACGCGTCGTAGTTCGCGCCGGCCTTTCGAAGCACCCCGACGCCGATTTTGATAAAGGTCCCGCCGGCTTCGGCTTCGTTCCAACCGAGGGCTGCGTCGCCGGTCTGGAACTCCTCGACGGGCCCTGAAATGCCGCTGCAGGCGCCCGCCACCACTTCCGTTCCCTTGAAAATATAATCGTGGACAGGCGGGTCGATCCTGTCAAACCACGGCCCGTAATAGTTGTGACCTTCGTATTCGAGGCTGGCGATGACGCCTGACCAGTCAAACCGGGTACCGCGGTAGTAGCCATTCTTAGGATCGGGAAGATATAACTTCACGCGAAGCTTGCCGTTTGAGATCTCGGTCTGTGGAAATTCCGACGCCATCAGCTTGCCGCCGGCCACCAGTGCGAACACTGCAACTGTTGCCAGCATGGTGGCGAGCACCGTTCCAAAATGTGAATGCATCATGTCAGATCCCGAAGAGAGTTCGAAACATCGTGCTGCGAAACGGTTTCATTCCATTCCGCCAATGGATTCCCGCTTGCGCGGGAATGACTTGCTGTGGTACGGCTCTACCTTACCCGCGCCGCCCCCACGGAAGCGGGCGCCCATTGCTCCCAGCCCCGAGTCCCCAGCACCCAGTCCCTAGTTAACGGCCGGCGCGAGGGGCGGAATCAGCAAGAGCCTGGGGCGAGTTAAATACTCATGCTGGTAACGCCGGTACTCGTCGCCTGAAGGCGCGTGGTCATTTGCGCCGGGCGGGTAGTTCGCCATGCCGTGAAAGGGCAAAGGCTGAACGGTTGCGGAAAAAGCGGTGTTGGGCTCGCCGTCCTTCGCCCAGCCGTTCGTATAAAGGAAGAAATCGCGCACCCACCCGGGCTGGAGCGGAGGCAGCTTCCCGGCATCGAAGCTCACCGTGAGTTCGTCGCCCGGCGCCATCACCACCAACTGATCGTCAGCGCGAGCGAGCATTTTCTCCACCGGGCCATAGCGCGTGTACTTACCAAGCAGGGGATTCCAGGGAGCGATTGCAAGTACGTTTTCATAATCGAAAGAGTCGGGGCGATGGTGTTCCGGATCGCTGGCGGGGGTCGAGAACCCTCGATAATGCAGGTCGGCGGAGAGGAGCGGAAGCTCGGCCGGAGCAGGCGCCGGGGCATCGTCCAATGAGAAAAAGACTTGGTCCCAGTAGACGCACAAGTTGGTAACGATGCGCACGTGGTGGTCGGAGGTGAGGAACTTGCCGGTTAAGTCCACTCGCATGGTGCGCCGCGTGCCGCTCGGCAGGCCCATATCCGGAATAACGGTTTGCCATTCACCCTGCGCGTTGCGAACTTGCAGGTAAGGAGAAATCAGCTCGGTCTGCTTATTGGACATCAAGGCGCGCGAACCGTTCGAGTCCGTCCAATACACCCAACCGTTCAACCACAGTGAAGCACGCGCGGAAGCCGGCAAGTCTCCCAAATCCAGCGTAAGCGAGTGAGGCTCGGCGAGGCCAAGGATGCGATGGCGAGCGAAATCGGTGGGATACTCACCATCCTGCTTCAAGAGCAAGGGCAGGACGTCGCGGCCCCGATCGTCAACCGCCGAAATCGGGAAGCGCTTTTCGCGCACGGAATAGAGCGCCGGAGGCTGAGGCGAAGAGGCATAAATCTCGTTCGAGTAGATCTCCTGGCCGGCAGGGTGGTCTACTGCCAAGAGTCGAAGCTGATCAAAGAAATCAGCTTCCCTCAATTCGTCGGTGAGTTGAAAAACGTACCGGCCGTTCTGGGCCTGCAGGTCATGCGGCAGGCGCACGAACTCCTCAGGGAAGGGTTTGATGCGAGTTCCGTCCGGGTTAAGCTCGCCGAGCGGGCCCGTGCCCAGAACATCCGTGACAAACACATAACGCTCGCCATTCCAGGCGTAAAGCAGGGGGCAGGAGGTGGCCAGACGTTCGGACTCCCGGACGTCAATCGGCTTGTCGGTGGGCACGTCAATCCAGTTTTGTATGACCGCGTTGGGCCAGGTGACGCGCACCACATCAACCTTGGAGAGGTTTCCGGCAAAAACCCGGATGGGATTTCCCGTGACCACAATCTTGTTGTAATAGTTGCCTGCTTTGACCTCGACCAGGCTGCCGATTCCTTCCGCGTTGCTTTTGTAACCAATCATCTTCATTTCCAACCAGTGCGGCGTGGGCCCTTCCTCTTCATAGGCGAGCAATCGACCGTTAGTGGCGAGCCCCACCAAGTCCAATTTGCCAGGATTGCTCAACCACGTGGGGCTGAGCGTGGCAACGGTACTTGCGGTGCCTGGCGGGATGCTGATGTTTCCCTCCCGGAACTTGCCGAATTGGTTGACGAGCAGACGCCACTTGCCTCCCGCATCGCGTGTAAGCAGATCCCCAAAGCTGTCCCCGTTCACATCCACCACCGTGCCGCGAAATCCAAAGATACCCGCCGGGGCGGAAATGGGCGGAAGCGAAGCAAGAGGAGCGAATTTCCAATCGCCCCGGTTCATCAGCACCTGATAGCCTTTGGGCCCCCAAAGGGCCAGGTCGAACCGGCCATCATGGTTGAAATCCGCCACTTGCACGGCGTAGGCCACCCAGTGGGCAAAGGCAGGCTCTGCCTCGGCGGTCCGGTTCATAAACTTGTCCTCGCCCAGGTTTGCGTAGAGCAAAGGCGGGCCGTCGTCACGGTAGAAGCAGAGATCGGTGTAGCCGTCATTATCGAAGTCCGCGAAGACTGCGCCACGCATGCGCCCCTTGGCCGAAGCCAACCCTGAAGAGGGAGTGGCTTCTGTGAAAGTGCCGTCGCCATTGTTGCGATAAAAGCGTGTCGTGCCGCCGGCGAAATCGCTGGGGAAAACGAAGGCGTCTTTCTTGGGCGGATCGCTCAAGTTCGTGTAGGCCGTGACCACCAGGTCGAGAAAGCCGTCGACGTCGGCGTCGAACAGCACCGCTTGGGTGTCAAGCTCGCCGGGAGTCGGATTCAGGCCCGCTTTTTCTGTCTCATCCTGGAAAACCCCATCGCCCATATTCCGGTAGAGCCGCACGCCGTCCAGGCCGGCCACGAAAAGGCTGGGCTTACCGCTGTTGTTATAGTCGGCAAAGGTGGCGGACAGGGTAGCGCCAGGCCCGGCCACGCCGGCCTTGTCCGTGACTTCAGTGAATGTCCCGTCGCCATTGTTGTGCAGGAGATGGTTGGATCCGGCGGGGTTGACCACGTAGATGTCCAAGTGGCCGTCGCCGTCATAATCGCCGAAAGTCAGGGAAGGGCCGAAGAGAGGAACGAGATTTCGCCGCGCGTAATCGAGAGAATAATCTGCCGCTTTAATCTGGGCTTGCGAGTCCGCCGGAACGCTTTGCTGGGTCGGCAACGTCAGGCCCAGGCGCCCGGTGATGTCAGCAAAGGTCACTCGTTCGAGGCGCTTGCTTGGCCCGGGCTCCGAAGGCGGCAATGCAGGCAGAAGCACGGCTCCGTATTTGCCTCCTTCCAGAGCGGGGTTCTGAAGCGAAATACTAGGGACTTTGTCGCGCATCTTTTCGTGAACCTTGAGAGCCTTCTGCGCGTCCGCGTCGCGTTTCAGGCGGACATACGTGGTGAAGGTGTGGAATAAGGCCGCGACGTAGAAGTTCTGCCCTTTGCCGAAACCCATATTGACAACGTGCTCCCACGCCTCCCGCGCATCCTCCAAGCGCTTCTCGGCGAAGTAGACTTCTCCAAGATTGAACCAAGCGGCAGGGTCTTCCGGGTCGGCGGCAATAACCCGCTTGAGAGCCGCCTCAGCCTCGGGATAGCGAAGCTCGCGCTTGTACAGGATGCCCAGGTTGTAATCGACGGCTACGAGCTTGGGGTCCATCTGTCTGGCGGCAGTCAACTCGCCAAAAGCTTCGTCCAGCTTGTTGGCCTGCATCAGAGAAAGGCCGAGGTCAAAGTGATCGGTGGCCAAGGCCTTCCCCGAAGCCACGATCTTCTGAAACTGCTCGATCGCCTCGGTGTATTTGCCCTGCTCGTAATAGGCCTTGCCGATATTACGTTGGGTTTGAACGGGCGCTCCTGCCACGGAACTCTTGCCGGCAGGCTTCGAAACAGCCGGCTTTCCCAATTGCGGGCTTTCCAAACCAGGCCGGGCGGCGGTGAGACAGGAAGCGAGAATCAAAGCGACCATCAGGCAGAAGCGCAGCACGCTGGACAGGTTTTGGTTCATGAGTTTTCCGATTCAGAATCAGGGTTCAGGGATTCCCCTCGCATTCCCCTCCTCGCTGGAAAGGGGCTTAAGGGATGGTAGTCCGAAATTCAGTTGCTCACAGTGCGAACGGTTATTATACAACGCGGCCCTGCTGCGCGAGACTCAGAATAAGCTCTTTCTTCACCACCTGGCAGGCCGGTCGACGACCAAATCCGGATGGTCGCGGCGGAAGGTCTCCGCGATGTGGCAGGACCAGCAAACGGGCGAGTGAGTATGGAATACCTCGGGCAGTTTCTCGGGGGCGATCTGATCCCAATAAAGGGTCTTTTTGTCCGTATTTAGAAGCGCCGGCACGTGCCCCACCCATTGCTCGGCCATGTCCACCGGCTGGCCGCAGATCACACAGGTCTTGCCGGCATACCAGTCGGCGACGATGCGTCGAACCAGGCAGCCTTGCGGCGCTACTTCGATCTGTTTCAAACATTCCTGGCCGCATCCTTGCCGTTCCGGCCAGCGAGAACACTCGCTCAGGCGAAGCTGCGGTGTGCCGAATACCGCATCCTTCGCCAGATGCAGGGCGTCTAAATCCACTGCTGCAGAGTGCTCGGTCTCAGGGCAGGTGACCAGCCTCTTCCCGCGGAGCTTGAAATAGGCCCGCAGGCTTCGGAACGCTAAGTACCCGACAGTAAGTGCCATAAGCGCTATGACGACTAAAATAAGTCCCGTACTCATAAGTGCCTCCTTCATTCACGGACATTCCCGGTCCGTCTGTCGATATTTGGAACGCGGCAAGGTAGTTGCCACTTCGGAATTGCGTCGAGACAGGATTGGGGACATTGGGAAGGAAGGCGGCAGCTTCGCTCCGGCACCCGACCTCGCGAGTTTTGCAGAGCGGTCCTTTGTTTTCATAGACATTCTCGCTTTGTTCCCTCGATTTTAGAGTGCGGCAGCGAAGCTGGCCCGTTGCCATCGGGCCGCGAGGGGGTCTGGGACGGCGGAGAAGCACCGACAATCTGTCCGGCTTGGAGGCAGACCGGCGAATCATCTGGAGAGGTCCATGCGTTCATGGCAAAACAACTCAACCCCACTTTCTAGCCTATCATAATAAGCGTACTTTGTCAAGAACTTTTTTTTGAGGGCATCCGGGGCCGCCTGGGGTAGAATAGGACTTTTGGGCAGATTGGTTCAGGATCCAGGGACGCTAACTCAACTCTCTCGAGAGGTTCAGCATCTCAATTCAGCCGAGATGCCCATAAAGACACGCAACCTGCTACGGAGTCCACTACTCAGGAGGATGACACAGTGAAAAAACTGGTGATTGCTGTTTTGATGGTGGTGTTCTGCCTGCCGGCCGAGCATCTTCAGGCCAAAGAGGCTACGAAGATCGATGACCGGCTGGAAAGCGCTGCCGTGGCGCTCTACGAAATCATGAAGACGCCCGAGAACTCGATCCCGAGGGATCTGCTCGACAGATCGGTCTGCATGGGTATAGTCCCTGGGGAAAAGAAAGGGGCTTTCATTATCGGGGCCACCTACGGGCGTGGTGTGGTGGTGTGCAGGAGAGGCGGTGACGGCCCCTGGGGTGCGCCGTCGATGATTGCCGTGCACGGCGGCAGCTTTGGGTTTCAGTGGGGAGGAACGGAGACCGACGTGATTCTTGTGGTAATGAATCCAAGCGGGATTCGCAGGTTGCTCAAAAGTAAGGGCGAGCTTGGCGCGGATGTCTCGGTGGCGGCTGGGCCGGTCGGACGCACAGCTTCCGCTGACACGGATCTGATGATGACCGCGGAGATCCTGGCTTATTCCCGGTCGCGGGGCCTGTTCGCCGGCATCTCTTTAAAGGGAGCTGCCGTTACTGCGGATAGCGAGGCCAACTCGCGACTGTATGGCCATCCGGTGGAACCCTCGGAACTTCTGATCCAAGGCAAGGGCGAGATCCCTGCCCCTGCTAAATCACTCATCGGCGAGCTCGAGAAGTATTCACCTCATGGCGGAATATCGTTTGTCAACACTCAACCGCCGCAACCAACAAAGTAGCCGGTCGCCTAACGACGGACGGGCCGCAGGGGCGGTTTGTGAATCGTCCCTGCGCGCCCAGGTTCTTCGTGCCGCCATCCGAAGTGCGCCTCACACTGTCAAGCCTTGCCAACACCTCCCGTCCAGCGTTGGAGTGTCACATCGAGTTGTGCTAGGATGGGAAATTGCTTCGCGACCGGCAAGGCGCGCCTAATGCCGGTCCCAAACTCTCAAGGAGTTCCCGGTGAGAATTTACGACGGACAAGATATTCGCAACGTTGCACTCATAGGTCACGGCGACACAGGTAAA
>Ga0326727_10007465_pt1 | contig 28877 bp, 15 predicted proteins | sample MB2enrmetagenome_FD_207643 | JGI IMG/M metagenome (GOLD analysis project Ga0326727, IMG submission 207643) | Lab enriched peat soil microbial communities from McLean, Ithaca, NY, United States - MB29MY | ecosystem: Environmental > Terrestrial > Soil > Wetlands > Peat | place: USA: New York... | reverse complement strand
GCGCGGGGAGCTGAGAACCGACCTTCTGGATGGCTGATTCCAACGATTCGTAAATAGGACTGCCCTGCAGGGGCTTGAAGAGCCCTTTGCTGAAATACAGCGCCATCTGCTCGGTGAGAGTGAGCGCGATAGGCGCCTCGGCGTGGAACCCTTCCATGAAATGCCAGAAGACGGTGCCATTCCGCATGTCCGAGGTGACCGGGAAGCCTGCCTCAGTCAGGACTTCAATATCACGTTGGACGGTGCGTTTGGTGACACCCAGCTCCTCGGAAAGCTGAGCTAGGGTCCGCCCTAGGCGTCCTGCCATAAGCTGAACGAGTCTCCATTGCCTTGTCAGTTGGTCGCCGCGAGGCATCGTCATAACCTCAAACGTGGATAGGCCCTTCGAGGGCTCAAAATTGGGCTCCATCATACTCCTGTGTTATCTGAAAGTCGTGAATTGTGCGCTATCGCATCACGCCTCATTGCACGAAACGAACAAATTGCGACAACGAGCCATATGCTAAACCATCTGGCCACCGCCCTAGAAACTAGGCAACCTGAGCCGTGGCCCCTCTCAGACCGTGTGGCCGCAATGCTCGATGTAGAGAGCATCCGCGTTGATCTTCAGCTTCGCGAGCGCGCGCCGTTCCGGCCAGGGGAGGCGGCCAAAGGTGGCGATGTAATGGGCAGCAGCTTCTCCTGCCTCCTTCACCATGTTGAGAGCCACATAGACCAGGATCATGTTCTCGATGACCAGCGCAGATTCCCGTTCCTGCAAATTGGGAGTGAAGTCTCTAATCGTGGCGGCACGTTCAAACCAGGGGAGAGCCTTGGCATATTCCCCCTTCCGGTAGAGATACCACCCGAGATTGTTCCAACAATCGCGCAGGCACTGACGGCAAAGGGTCTCAGGATGCTCCAGCGCCGCTTCAACCTCCCGGGCAGCTTCGTCTTCACACCCGAGCTTCCAGAGCAAGCCCGCGTAACGAAACCGCTTCTCAGAGTTCTTTGGGTCTTCCTCTACGGTGGCTCGCAACCACTGGAGCGCTTGTTCATCTTCAGTCAAGAACTCCTTAACGCGGTTCATTCCTTCAATGACCTCGGCGAGGGCTTCGGGTTCAATGTCCTCAGGCGCGAGCTCTAGCGCCTGACGAAAGTAATAATGCGCCCGCTTGTGCTCGCCCCCATACTGGGCCAGGCTGGCCTCCTCCCACGCCTCGTAGAATCCTTCCGTGCTGGGCTTCATCACGCTGTGTTGATCGGCGGGAATGTGTGCGGGTTTGACGAGTGTAAGCACGAGCCCCTCATTTCCATTGCAGATGGCCTCTCCCCGCTCCATCAATCACCTCCTCAGGCATGGGTTATGTTCTGATATAACGAGCATACCAGCCGGGTATGACAGGCGCGGTCATCGCATTTGCTCGCCACAGCTGGAGCGGATGGCCGAGTAACATATCCCCTCATCGGGCCTGAAAGCGCACAATTTGCCCGTATTCATGCAGCGACCACATCTGACACACCTTCGGTGTATGCTCTTGGCAAGCGGCTCCACATGCAGGGCCGTCCGACACGCAGTCGTGGTCTTGCCAAACCGGAGGATCTATGGGGCTCTCAAAGTCGAAATTCATCGCCGGATTGCAGTGCCTCAAGCGTTTGTACCTGGAGATTCACCAACCGGCATTGGCAGCCGAACCTGATGAACAATCCATGGCGGTCTTCGAACAGGGTTACGAAGTTGGCCGGTGGGCACAGAAGATGTTTCCCGGCGGAGTGCTGATCGAAGCGGGGCCCGAGGAGATGCGCAAAGCGTTAAAGCAAACCGAGCTGGCGGTGGCGGACAAGCAACATCCTGCGATCTTCGAGGCGACTTTCACCCACGAAAACATCCTGGCCAGAGTTGACATTCTGGAGAGACTGCCCAGGAACAAGTGGCGACTGATCGAGGTAAAGTCGTCCACCAGCGTCAAGGATTACTACATTTACGACGTAGCCATCCAACGGCTCATCCTCGAAGGTTTGGGGATGAAGGTTGTTCCTTGCCTGATGCACCTTAACCGAGAGTACGTCTACGACGGGAAGCAATACGAGTTGGAGAAGCTTTTCGTCATCCGGGATGTCACGGACGAAACCGCAGCCCTTGAGCAGAAGGTAAAAGACCTCCTCCGGGAAGAGTGGAAGGTGCTTGCGAGGGCCAAGCCGCCGGATATCGAGCCCGGAAGTCAGTGCACGAACCCTTTCGGCTGCGAATTCTACGACATCTGCAACAAACCCTTGCCGGTCGACCACGTTGCCAACCTCCCGGTCATATCGGCCAAGAAACTGAAGGAACTGGCGAGCCGGGGAATTGAGTCCATCGGGAAGATCCCGAATGACTTCCCTCTGACGGAGCGGCAGAAGCGGGCTTGGGAGTGCGCAAGGACCGGGAAGCCGTGGTTTGGAAAAGGACTGAAGGAAGCCATCTCGGGGCTGCACTATCCTCTCTACTTCATGGACTTCGAAACGTTGGGAGTGGCGCTTCCCAGATACGCCGGCACGTCCCCTTACGACCAGATACCCTTCCAATGGTCGGTACACGTCCAGGGCAAACCTGGAGCTGAGCTGGAACACCATGAATTCCTGGCTGACAACGCCAATGACCCGCGACCGGAGTTCGTCAAAACGCTTTGCCAAGTCATCGGAAAGAATGGGAGCGTCCTTGCTTACAACAGTGGATTCGAATCGGGATGCCTTGCAAGCTTGGCGGAAGAGCTGACTCAATACAAAGATGAAATCGGAAACATCCAGGACAGGCTGTGGGACCTGCTGCCGGTCATGCGCGGCCATGTCTACCACTTGGCGTTCCGCGGCTCGTACTCATTGAAAAGCGTCTTGCCTGCCCTTGTGCCCGACATGTCGTACGACGGGATGGAAGTCGCCGAAGGCAACGAAGCGGGCCTTGCTTGGGAAAAGATGGTTCGCGCTGACGCGGGGAGCGACGAGAGAAGGAAGCTTAGAAACGACCTGCTGGCGTACTGCAAGCAGGACACGCTGGCAATGGTGCGGTTGCTGGAGGTTCTCCGAGGAGGAACATGGAATGGCGCGACTGCTGATTATCGATGACGAAGAATCTCTTTGCCGGGTATTGAAAATCGCCTTTCGCAAGAAGGGCCATTTGGTGGAAACGGCCTCAAGTGGCCAAGCCGCCAAAAGGAAGATTGAGTCGCGGGTCTTCGACCTGATCATCTCCGATATCCGCATGCCTGACCTGACGGGTATCGATTTGTTGGAGTACGCCCACAAGACCCACAACCTCGCGCCATTCATTCTGATCACCGCCGTGCCCACAATGTCCACGGCCATTCAAGCCGTTAACCTGGGAGCTTACCGCTACATCATCAAGACCGACACCCTGGTCGAAGAACTCAGCTTGACGGTGGAACGTGCGCTGGAGGAGTTGACATTGCGCGAAGGGAATATTCGCCTCCCCCTGCGCTGACCATACCCGCCAGTTCTCACTCGTTCCGTTCAATCTTGCCACCGCACCCGATCGCGCCTAGATTGATCGCATGTCCAGGTTGTGGCGTGCAGTCCCTTATGACCTGGACATCTTCGTTACGGTGGCTTTCCTTGCCGTAGGGCTCATCTCCAACCAGCGGTCGACATGGGCACGGGTAGCACCCAGTTTTCTGGCCGAATTAGCACAGTGCATTATTAAGTTGTATACTTGCGGCCGACTGAGGACTTCTGCGAGAAGGTCCGCAGGCTGGACGTCTTCACCGAAGCTTATGAACCCAAAGGAGGTGGTGACCTTGGCTAACAGAACTCCCCTTGGATTTGAATTAAAGTTCCGGGCTTCGGCCGACCGCAGCCAGGTTTGTCCATTTAGGCCTAAACGCACATTGGGGCGGTCGGCGCAACGCTGGAGGTGATCGTTGGAGGTTCTTCTCCGAGATCTCGAAACTTGGTTCGCAGCGAAGCGGGAGCACCTCACGGCCTTTGCCAGATATGACAGCCGACTTGAGGGTTGGTTCAAGGCAGAGTTGCTTGTGCTCTTTAGCCGCCTTGTCACATCGGGAACACTCGAACACTTCGAGCGCGAGGCGAATATTCTGTCGTCGGAAAAGGGACGACGGACACAGGTCGACTTCCGATTACGTCTGGACGGTCAGACCCATCTTTGCGAACTGAAGGCTCTGTGCATCAGTCAGGCGGGTGGTACACCTCGAAACCTTCATTTCTATTTCCGGGACGACCACGTCGGGCTTCTCAAGGACTTCCGCAAGCTCGACTCGCTTGAGGACTCAAACAAGTGGGTGTTGGCGTTCGTCTATCCGCCTCTTGAACCGCGTGCGTGGAGTCAGCAAGTGAGCTCGCTTCCGCCTGACTTGAGACATTGGCGGCCTATTACTAGCGCAGATCATGCCAATGAAGCACTGTTCATTTCATTGTGGCGGGCAGAGGCTGGCCTGAGCCACCCGGCGCGCTGAAGCAAGCACGCTAACAATGCCACTCCAGGCGACGAGGAAGGCCACACCTCAGCCGTAAAGCTGGCGGCGACACGAATGGCATGATGAAAGACACTCAAGTGCGACCTAGGCCGCGCACGGACCCGGCAAAGAAGGAATAATCGAGGGGAATCCTGCAACCACATGACCAACGAGACTTTCAAAGACATCGAAAAACTTGAATCTGACCTCTGGGGGGCGGCGGACAACCTCCGCGCCAACTCCAAACTGACTTCCAGCGATTACTTCATGCCGGTGCTGGGCATCATCTTCCTCCGGCATGCGACGAACCGATTCGAAGCTGCGCAGCGGCAGATCGAAGCCGACCAGGCGAGCGGCAAAATGCCAAAACGCAAGGTGCGCTCGGAGGACTACATCGCCCGCCGCTCGCTGTACCTGCCGGAGGAGTCCCGCTATGAATGGATCATGCAGCAAGCCGCGCTGGGCGTATCGGACCTGCCTAAATCCGTGAGCGACGCCATGAGCGCCATCGAGGCCGAATTCGAGCCGCTAAACGGTGTCCTTCCCAAAGATTATGGCATCTTCGAGCCTAAGGTGCTCGAAGACCTCTTGCGCCTGTTCAACAGCGACCAGGTCAAGCAGGCGACAGGCGACGTCTTTGGTCGCATATATGAATACTTCCTTTCCAAGTTCTCCATCCAGAAGGCCCACGATAACGGAGAGTTCTTCACGCCCTCTTCGCTGGTGCAAATGATTGTAAATGTGATCGAACCGGACCACGGCACGGTATTTGACCCGGCTTGCGGCTCAGGCGGGATGTTCGTGCAGTCTAGCCACTTCATCGAGCGCGAGGGCGGCGACACGGCGAAGAAAGTGGTATTTTACGGCCAGGAAAAGAACCGCGACACTATCCGCATTGCCAAGATGAACCTTGCGGTACACGGCCTGGAAGGAAAGATCGCCGAGGCCATCACCTACTACCAGGACGAGCACAACCTGGGCCCCAGCGAAAGGATGCAGCCCGGACGCTGCGACTTCGTGATGGCCAATCCACCCTTCAATGTCGATCTAGTCGACGCTGAACGCATCAAAAGCGACCCGCGTCTTCCCTTCGCGTTGCCCGGTGTGAACAACGACAAGAGGGTCAGCAACGGCAACTATCTGTGGATTTCCTACTTCTGGAGTTATCTGAATGAGAAGGGGCGCGCCGGCTTCGTGATGTCGTCGCAAGCATCGAGCGCCGGGCACGGGGAGAAAGACGTGCGCCGGAAGATTGTGGAGACGGGCGACGTGGACGTAATGATCTCCATCCGCTCTAACTTCTTCTACACCCGCACGGTCCCCTGCGAACTGTGGCACTTTGACCGTGGCAAACCCGCCAATCGCAAGGACAAGGTGTTGATGATTGACGCGCGCAACGTTTACCGCAAGGTGACACGCAAGATCTACGATTTCTCGCCAGAGCAAATGCAAAACCTCGCGGCAATTGTGTGGCTCTATCGAGGGCAGGGCCGGCGTTTCCTGGAACTTGTGAGGGACTACCTCGGTCGGGTCTGCACCGAGAGTCAGAAAGTGCCAGCCGCGCTCACGACCTTCGAAAACACTCTCACCGACCTGCGCGGGCGGTTCGATGCGCTCGCCGACGCGGTGGCAAAGCACATGGCGCTCGACGCCGAGAAGAAGCAGGCGATCGCCACCGTTGTGACTGAACTCCGCGAGGCGGACGCGCTTTATAAGGCCGACACAAGGAAGGTTTCCGCCAGCATCGATGCCTTCGACCAGAAATATTGTGGCTCGCTGCCTGGCGAGAACGAAACCCAACACAGAGCGCGAAACGAGTTCAACCCTGTTGCAGAGGCAATCCGCGGTCTCATCAAGCAATTGGACCTGCTGTACAAGCTCGCTGGGCGCGTGGCCGATGTGGGCTCCGAGCTAATGGGGGAGGAGGTCATTTCTGCCGCCTACGACCGCCGTGCCGGGGGCCGGCTGGTGAAACAGCTCGATGAGGAACGCAAAGCCGCCGTAGAACAGTTGCACCACGCCGTTCATTTCCATCGCCAGGTGGCGTGGCTGCAGGAGCACTTTCCCAAGGCGGAGCTTCAGGCTGTGCCGGGCCTCGTGAAGCTGGTCGAGCGCAAGGACATCGAGGCTGCTGATTGGAGCCTGTCGCCGGGCCGCTACGTCGGCGTGCGCCCGCCTGAGGAAGACGAAAACTTCGATTACGAACAGACGCTACGTGACATTCACACTGAGCTGGCCGACCTGAACAAGGAAGCCGCTGAACTCGCTGTGAAGATTCAGGAAAATTTCGAGGAGCTCGGAGCATGAAGTGGACTAAGAAGCCTTTAGCCGAGGTAGCGGACTTCTGCTTGGGAAAGATGTTGGATGATAAGAAGAACCGAGGGGAACCGCTACCTTACCTTGCCAATGTCAATGTGCGCTGGGGGGAATTCGATCTTGAAAATCTCCGCGAGATGCGGTTCGAGTATGACGAGATGGATCGATATGGTCTGAAGTACGGCGACATCGTGATGTGTGAAGGAGGCGAACCAGGGCGATGCGCAATTTGGAAAGAGCCAGTGCCAGGAATGATGATTCAAAAGGCCCTCCATCGCATTCGTCCGCACAGCTGTCTTGATCATCGGTTCTTGTTCTACTCGTTCTTTCACAAGGGGAAGATTGGGAGCTTTGGCCCCCTCTTTACGGGTGCCACCATTAAACACCTTCCCCGTGAAAAGCTGGCAAAGATTGAGATTGAATTCCCGCCACCTGAAATTCAGCGTCGCATCGCCGACATCCTCTCTGCATACGACGACCTTATCGAGAACAACCGGCGGCGAATGGCGTTGTTGGAAGAGGAGGCGCGGCAGCTCTACCGCGACTGGTTCGTCCGCCTTCGGTTCCCCGGCCACGAACACGTGCCGATTAACAACGGCGTGCCGAAAGGGTGGGAACACGTCCCCACCCCTGAAGCAGTTCACGTTAATCCGCCGAGTCAGCTTTCGGACGACGCCGAGCATTGGTTCGTCGAGATGGCTGATCTGCCGACCGGAAATATGGTCATACAGCGAGCAGTTAAGAGAGAAGGGCGGTCCGGAAGCAAATTCAAGAATGGAGACACGCTTTTTGCGCGTATCACACCATGCTTGGAAAATGGAAAGACCGCCTTCGTGGACTTTTTGGAAGACGGTGAAGTAGCGCGCGGTTCCACCGAGTTCATTGTTCTTCGGTCTAAGCGCCTTACGCCAGAATTCGTCTACTGCCTCGCCCGCACCTATGCGTTTCGTGAGAATGCGATCAAGAGCATGGTTGGTTCCTCGGGACGCCAGCGCGTTCAGGAGAGTTGCTTTGACAAGTTTCTAGTCCTGGTCCCCCCGACCACCATCCTCGGAGTGTTCACTGAGTGCGTAAGGCCCATTTTTACGCAGACCCGGGTGCTGCACGCGATGAGCCGAAAGCTGGGGGCCGCTCGCGACCTATTGTTACCGCGCTTGATGAGTGGCGAGATTGCGGTGTGACGGGATACTACCATGATCACCGACATAAACAGCGAAGACCGATTGGTCCAAAAAACCTTCGCGGAACACCTTGAGCAGGTACTCGGCTGGGGTAGTATCTACGCTTACAACACCGAGACGTTCGGGCCAACCGGTACATTGGGACGTGCGTCTGAGCGCGACGTGGTTTTGGTGCGGGACCTGCGCGCGGCGCTCAAAAAGCTAAACACTGATATACCAGAGTCCGCCCTTGAACAGGCCGTTGACAAGCTGACCCGAATCGATTTCGCCCGCTCCCTCCTCCAGCACAACCGCGAATTTTATGGTTTCATCCGGGATGGCGTTCCAGTGGAGTGGCGCGACGCCTCGGGCCAGACGCGACACGCGCGGGCGCGGGTCATCGATTTCCGTAACGTCAGCAACAATCGTTTTCTGGCCGTCCGCGAGTTGAAAATCCAAGGCACCCGCGTCCCGCACTATAACCGCCGCGCCGACCTGGTCTGTTTCGTCAACGGTTTGCCGCTGGTCTTCATCGAGTTGAAGGCGGTGTACCGAAACCTTCGCGCCGGTTTTGATGACAACATCACGGATTACATGAGCGAGCACAGTATCGCTCACGCCTTCCATCACAACGCTTTCCTGATTGTCAGCAACGGCGACCGGGCACGCTATGGCTCGATTACCAGCAAGTGGGACCACTTTGTCGAGTGGAAACGCAACACCGAGACGGACAAAGGCCGCGTGGACGCGGAAGCGCTGCTGGACGGGATGCTGACCAAGGAACGGCTGCTCGATTTGGTGCAGAATTTCATTGTCTTTGACGACAGCCGAGCGGGCGGCACCCGCAAAGTTGTGGCCCGCAATCAGCAGGTGCTCGGCGTAAACAATGCGGTGGCTTCCGTTATCCGGCAGGAAGAATTGAAACGACAATTTCCCCCCGGTGAGCGTTTGGTCCAGTACCAAGTTCCGATGCCGAAACTGATGAGGGTGGAGGGACCTTTACCGCCAGACTTGCCCACATCGACCCCGGACGCCTCGGACCACTCCGACGATGATATGCTGCCGCTGGTCAAGCGGGCCCACCCCGACCTGGGCCAGCTAGGCGTTTTCTGGCATACCCAGGGAAGCGGAAAGTCCTACTCCATGGTGTTCTTTGCCGAAAAGGTGCGCCGGGTCGTGCCCGGAAACTTCACGTTCCTGCTGATGACCGACCGCGAGGACCTGGACGACCAGATTTGGCGGACCTTTGTCGGCTGTGGCGTAACGGACGAGAAGACGCCACGGGCGTGCTCGGGCGAAGATTTGCACAGAATCCTGGAAGAGAACCACCGCTTCGTGTTTAGTCTCATTCACAAGTTCAACCGTTCCGTCACCAAGGCCTACAGCGAGCGTGATGACATCATTGTGATTTCGGATGAAGCACACCGCACTCAGGCAGGCAAGTTCGCCAGGAACATGCGGTTGGCCCTGCCGAACGCCTCATTCATAGGGTTTACGGGAACACCGCTTTTTAAGCATGACCACCTGACCCGCCGCATCTTCGGCAACTACATTTCGCGGTACGACTTCAAGCGGTCGGAAGAAGATCAGTCCACCGTCAAGCTGATCTACGAGAACCGGGGCGAGAAGCTGGGGATCGCGCGGCTTGATTTGAATGATCGGATCGCTGATGCCATCGAGCGCGCGGAGCTCGACCCTGACCAGGAAGCGCTGCTGGAAAAGTTGCTCGGGAAGGACTACGAGGTTATCACCGCCGATGACCGGCTAGACAAACTGGCCGATGACTTTGTGGAGCACTGCTCGACGCGCTGGGAAACCGGAAAGTCGATGCTGGTGTGCATCGACAAGATAACGTGCGCGCGAATGCTTAAGCGAATCGAGCCGCGTTGGCAGGCCAAGCTCGCGCGGGTCAATGCGCTCATTTCCACCAAGGAAATTGAGTTTCCTACGACCGCTGATTCTGACGTGCGCGAACGCCTGGCCAGGGAACTCGAATTCCTGCGCGGACAGAAGAATTGGATGGAAACCACGATCATCGAAATGGTGATCAGCGAAGCCCAGAACGAAGTTCGCGACTTCGCTAAGTGGGATTTCGACATCATCCCGCACCGGGTGGTGATGAAGACGGGCTTTGAGACGCCTGACGGGAAGCGGTTGGCGGTGGAAGATGCCTTCAAAGATCCCGGTCATCCGTTCCGCATCGCCATTGTCTGCGCTATGTGGCTGACGGGCTTCGATGTGGAATGCCTGTCTACCCTTTACATTGATAAGCCGATGAAGGCTCACAACCTGATGCAGGCCATTGCGCGCGCGAACCGCATTTTTCCAGGCAAAGCCTGTGGCGTCATCGTGGACTATAACGGGATGTTGAAAAGCCTGCGCGAAGCGCTGGCGCAGTACGCTCTTGGGGATGACCAGGCCGTCGGAGGTGGTGGAGCCATCGTCGCGCCCATCGAGGACCTGTTGGCAGCTCTGCTCCAAGCCATCGAAGCTGCCGAAAAGCACCTGCTGAGTCTCGGTTTTGACGCCAATCGCTTACGTGGCGCCAGGGGTTTTGATCGTATCCAGGCTCTTCGTGATGCTGTGGATGCACTCTACACCTCAGACGAGGCGAAGCGACGGTTTGAGATTGTGGCGCGGCAGGTGTTCATCCGGTTCAAGGCCCTCCTCATGGAGCCCAGCGCTTTGGCGTATGCCGAGCGGCACGACAACATCGAAGCGATCTACAAGAAGCTGGAAGAAAAGCGAGACATGGCCGATATCACCGAAGTCCTGAAGGAGCTCCATCGCATTGTGAATGAGGCCATCCGCGCGGCCGCGCCCGGTGACGACCACGCTGAGGGCCTGACGGTGGACCTCAGCCAAATTGACTTCGCTAAGCTTCGCGCCGAGTTCGCCAGCAAGGTCCATCGGAAGTACACGGCCATCAAGGACATTCGTGATGTCGTCGAAGACAAACTCAGACAGATGCTCGCGCAAAATCCTTTGCGGATGGACTACTACAAGAAATATCAAGAGATTATCGCCGACTATAATCGCGAAAAAGACCGGGCAACGGTTGAAGCTACCTTCGCGCAGTTGGTTGAGCTTGCCGCCAGCCTCGACGCCGAGCAGAGACGCGCAGCGGAAGAAGGGCTGAGCGACGACGAGCTGGCACTTTTCGATCTGCTGTTCAAAGACAACATCAGCAAGGCCGACCGGGAGAGATTGAAACAGGCAAGCAGAAGCCTGCTTTCGTCCTTGCGCAACCTGATCAGCCCTATGCAGGATTGGACTCAAAAGGCAGCGACCCAGGCGGAGGTGAAGATGTTCATTCTTGATAACCTCTATGGGACACTCCCTCGGCCCCCCTTCACTGATGCTGAGACCGAAGAAGTGGCTGGGCGCGTGTATGATTACGTGTGGCAACGTAGCGCGAGCGGCTACGATTCTTCCGTGCAGCAGACTGGCCACGGGACATGGATATGATAACCGCAGGAGGCGGAACTCACCGCATGGAAGACAATTCCAACCACCCATGAGTGTAAGCCGCGGCGAGATTCAGGGGAGGTCAGAAATCCAACATGGGGCTCCTGGTACGCGGGCCTTGGATTCCTTAGGAAGCGTCGAGTACGTTGCTGCTGGTTGAAAATAAGATCCTCGGAGAAGGAAATAAGTGGCCGGGAACCTTGAACAATGGGAGAAGACGTGGAGGGATGTTCTCCACTCAGACCGGTGCCCGCCCGTATTGGGATTGGTTCCTCTGTCTGGGGAACACAGTGAGTCCATCACCGGCTTAGTCAAAAATGCCATGTTGAGGATCCCCGGGAAAGATCAACCCCGGGCTCTCCGGATCCTCCTTTATAGATATCCGGCAGTCACAAGCGTGTGGCTCGCTAGGAAGGCGGGCGAGGCATACAATCTTGGCAAATTTTGGGAGGACTTCGAACGAAATATTGGAGCAAAGATAGCTTCAATGGAGCGCCCCAACCTCGCCCAATCTTTTCGTGAGGCGTGTTCAGTGGTAATGGGGAATTACACTTCGCCACCAGAACCAGGGGCCTTTAGGCATGTGGAGGCATTTCTATTCCAAGCAGGTTTGCCGTTGTGCCACTGCGATCGTTTTGCAAGGTTGGTCCGACAAGTGGAGCGACGGTATGGGCTGCCCGACCTCGATCTTCCCGAGGCTGGTGAGGAGCTGCAGGAGTACATCCTAGGATCCTTTAGCGCTTACGCGCCCCCGATGCTTAGGCGCGCGTTACAGGGTCCTGCCGGGCCTCTCATTTGTCAATGTGCATTGAGAGTGGTTTTTGAAGGGGACTACCAGGGCATAAACCCAGGATTAGGAGAGGCACTAAAAGAGGCCTTCGCCAGCCAAAGTGGAGGCCAACTTCGCCGTTCAGCACGACAACCGTTTTTGCGATTGGGTGAAGACTACAGTTCGCTGGAGATCGTAGGGCCTCGCCAAGATGAGAACGACATTGGCCCCGAAGGGCTTTCTTGGGTTGTCAATGGCACGCTTTACCCGACAGCGTCCTTCGATGAGTTCGTCTATCCTCTCCATGACTCGCAGCAAATCTCGATAGAGCTTCGTGGCTTGCGAAGCGGGGTCACAGCAACTCGCACCTTTACGTCGCGGCTCGAAGACAAATTACAGCCCTTCATGATATTCGGGCTGGGTTCTCGCAGGCTTAGAAGAGAAGAGTCGGGTCGTACGATATGGCTTCCGAGTGGGGATTATTATCTTTTGCACTCAGACCAGGCGAGGATTTTACCAGAGGGAGAATGTTGGGATTGGCCAGACGGCGAGCGTGCCTTATCCCTACTCCAAGTTCGGCCGGAAAGGGAAATCACGTTAGAGGACATCAGTACGTGGAGTTTTCGCGCAGCCCCGATACCTTTTATCGAAACCGGAGGACGCTCCGTCTTAGCCGACAATGGGGAATCAATCTGTTATGGTTGGAAGGGACTGCCCCAAATATGCCGACCTTACGATGAAGATCCACGCCGCGAGGGCGGTTGGGCGGTCAGGATAGCAGTAGCGGCTGTCGTGCGAACGTACCCCCTCTCAGACGGCCAGATTGAGGGGGCAACAATGCGTTGTCGGCTCCCGAGTCTCGGCGAATTGGAAGCTCTACCCCCAGGCTTGCATGAGATTGACATTTCTGTCATTCAACGTCACCGATGCCATTTGAAACAGAGCTATTTGTTGTGGGTTGGGCTTAACGCCTACGTGCCGGGGGAAAAGTTTGTACTATCCGCCCCTCCAATCAACTTGGTCAAAGCGGGGTGTTGCGGGTTTGAGGTGTCCCCTTTTGCAATACAGCATCAGTCTGACGCTTACAGGCAACACCACCTCGCCTTCGATCTTCGGGGCGAGGTGAAACGCCTTGCTTGGTCCAGGAAGGGAATCTTTCTGGAATCCCTTCAAAGGACTCCGGGCCGTCCGAGCGAGCCAATTTCCAATAAACTCGGTGAAACATTCTCAGCCTCGGGAGACTCGCAAAGGTGGCTACGCGTTTGGTGTATACCCGCCGTCCCCGCGCACCTAAAAATTAATAATGAAGTATTGCAGCGAATGAAGGCTGAGCAGAATCATGCCTTTTTCGATGTGAGTCTGGCACAAATCTCTACACTGTACCCGCAAGGTGGGAGTATTGTCCTCAAATGGGACGATTCCGAAACTACCGTCGCAAGGTTCGCGCGCCCACTGACGCCGACTCGAGTGCAGTTCTCGGCATTCCACGAGTCCAAGTCTGTTAAATTCCTTTTCCGAGAACAGATCCAATGGGTGAAACCCCGTCTTCTTGAACTGGTCACGGGTAGAGTGGTTGAATTCGCCGGACAAGACTTAGGTACATCTGAGGAAGGTGTCTTTTGTACCGGCGATCTTCCCGAACTGCGGTGTTTCTTAACTACTCCGGCGAAAGGGTCGCAATGCAGGTCAGCAATTGAGCTGCTGGTACCCAAATGTGACTGGCCCCGCGGTTTGTGGTTGGTGGAACTTCAGGTTTCTCGGGATGAGGGCTCGGACTGGGAACTTGTGACTGATTCGTACGGGCGGCGCGCTCCACTGATAGTTTTTGGGGGACTGGACGGTGCAACTGCAGGTTCACCTCTTGAACAACTCATCAAATGTGAGGAAGAGGCCGACGAGACAGCACACACTTCGGATGAGTTTGTGGACACGAAACACCAAATGTTGGTGCAGGCATTCTCGAATATTCTGCAGGTGGTGCAGTGCGGGTTCGTGCCTGACCTTCGTACCGAACTCGGTTGGTTAGAGCACATTCTGGAACGAGCTGCCCATGCAGTAAAGAAAGAGCTTCGCAAATCATCCCGGGAGGACGTCAGCAAGCTGCTGCTCCTTCTTCCGCCAAGCGGAGACCAGTGTGCCACGGACGACGGTTCCTCTGAAAAACACTCTGGGATTGTCCTTATCCCTGAGCTATTGGCGCTGAGCGCTGAGCATTATGTGAGCGTTTCTGTAAATCACCCACTGGGATCATCCTTGTTGTGGTGCGGATTTCTTGCAACTTACGACTTTGTGTTCGAGGCGTTTCGCAACATGATCGAGGACGCATTTTGCAGCTCCCAATCTGGAACACCAGAGACTTTTGCAGTCCTAAAAGACTTTCGTAATTTTCCTGTGGTTGTCCAGACAAACGGCAGCGGCGTGGAGCCATTGGATTTTGCACGTTTCGACTACCGTCGATACTTCGACGAAACCGTTGGGTGCATTGACGACGTAGATGCGCAACTGGAGTGGAACACTAACCGAGTGTTAGGGAGAACTCATGCTCGTTGGGCACTGGGTCAGTTCATCAAGCGTATAGAAAACGCTCGTGAAAACCAGGAACTAGGTTCTGTCAACGCCTTCTTCTGCAACGCCGTGCAATTCCTCGATTGGTTGACGAAAACGATGGGCGACTATCAAGGCCTTGTACCGCCGGACGCGGGGAACAATCCATGGCTTCGTGTTTCCATTGAAGAGCCAGCCATCGTAATCTGCTCCAACAAGTTTGCCTCGGTTTTCGCCATGGCGGCGCGTGCCGCGAGTGCAGGATGGCTATCGTTTGAAGACGCTATGCAATGGCTAATCCGGATTGGTGGCGATAGCCGGATCACAAGACAAGCGATTGCTACCCTTGTGGGTCTCGCGCCAGAACTCTTTGGTTTTTACCTCATGTTTTGGGAACTAATGAAACGGACGTACCCACATGATTGACAAGCCACCTGACAAGAATCCTGTTGCCTTCGGCGAGCAAATGGAGGGCAGCATTCGGGGTTACCTGAAGTCAGCCCTACCCGTCAGTCATCGCTACCCCCGCCTCCGGCAAGAGATTGGTCGCGCTCTCGCGGAACCCGAACTATTACTTAAGGGCCCTTTTGTCGAGGCGTTGCCCGACTTCCTCAAAGACGTGCCCTTGGAGGCGCTGACCAGCGGAGGTGAGCCGCTCCTTGACTCCGAGTTCTCCAGGTTGCCGCAGAGCGAATACCAGCGCCGTCTGCACCGACATCAGGCACAGGCGTTGGAGGCGGTGGTTCGCCGCAGAGAGAACATTATCGTCGCCACTGGCACCGGGAGCGGCAAAACGGAATGTTTCCTATATCCAATTCTTGATTCCCTCTTGAAAGACGGGAACCTAAATCGCGCCGGCGTGCGCGCTCTGCTTGTCTATCCGCTAAACGCTCTTGCAAACGATCAGCTTTACAAGCGTCTTGTCCCATTGTTTGTGCACTGGTTTCAACACAGAGGCATTAAGGTGGGCCGTTACACGGGACTCACGCGCCAAGGCCTGACTCGCGCTCAGGCCGAAGAGGAAATCCTAAGTGCCGATACGTCTTTTGCGCAGGAGTTCGGTTGGAAGCAAATCCCGGCAAATTGGCTACTCACTCGCGAGGAGATGCTGGCGACGCCCCCACATGTTCTGATAACGAACTATGCGATGCTTGAGCACCTACTGCTTTTGCCAAAGAACGCTCCGTTGTTCAGAAACGCAGCGCTCCGCTTCCTTGTGCTAGATGAGGTTCACAGTTACTCTGGTGCCCAAGCAACCGAAGTTGCTCTCCTCATCCGAAAGCTAAGGCATCGGCTTAACTTGCGCTTTGAAGACACGATCTGCATCGGGACTAGCGCCAGTTTTGCACCCGGCGAGAGTGCTGACAAGGACATTCTGCAATTCGCGACCAACCTATTCGGTGTACAGTTTTCTCGGGTGATTCGAGGGAAACGACAGGAACACGAACTATTGCGCGAAGTTTCCGCTAGGATTTTCTCCATACCGTCCGAAGCGTGGATTGCCTTGGGAAGGGCGGCGGCATCGCTTCCCACTGGGGACGCTGAGAGTGTGCGGCGGTGGAATCACGCCATTTCAATTTTGAATCTTTCAAGCGGCCTAAGCGATCGCTTTTTGCTTGATGAGAAGACACCGCTTGGGCGCGGCTTGGCGCGTGTATTTGCCCTGAGTGAAGAAATGCGCCACGCGTCCAAGACTCTATCCGAGGGAGGGGCTGTTGAATTCACCCAACTTGCTGAGACGGTCTTTGGAAGAGGAGCGCAGGCACAGGCTGCGTTAGCAGGATTGATCGCGATCGGAATTCGAGCACGGTCAAGCTCAGAGGATTTCCCACTGCTACCAGCCCGCTATCATTTCTTCACCAGCGGCATTGACAACATAACCTTACGGTTGGCGGCCGGAGAGGCGGAAGGGTTTGCCGAGGTGCGGCTCGGCAGCCAGTTCAATCACGACGGCCAGAACTTGTACCGACTCCTAATCTGCCGTAAGTGCGGCCAGCCTTACGTTGAGGGATTCTTGGAGGGTGAACGTCTCCATCCGCGGCCGACAGGCACCAAACCCGTGGCCCGTCGGCAAGTTTTCTGGTTGGGCGATAGGGGCCCCGAGGTCGAAGACGAAGACGACGACACTGCCGATTCTTTCGAAGCTGGGAACACCATATGGGAAATGAACCCTGCCACTGGTGAGATCAAGTCACCCTTTGGCCCCCGAGTGAAACTCCGCCTAGTGGAGCTAAGGGATGATCCTGAGGAAAACACGCGTTACGTGCGTAAATGTCCAGCCTGCGGTGGGACTGCCGGTACCGACGCCGAAGTGGTGACCGGGTTTCATCCCGGTGACTTTGCGCTTTCCGCTGTCATTGCCGATGCGCTGTATCAACGCCTCCCTTCGGATGCGGCCGGAGAACCGACTCCCGGCAACGGGCGGAGACTCCTAGCTTTTTCCGACAATCGACAAGACGCTGCGTTCTTTGCGCCGTATTTGCAACGTACCAGTCAAGATATTTTGCTCCGTTGGGCGATCATGCGGGTGTTTCAGAGCTGCCCGGGCACTCAGACGCTGGCTTCGCTCACCGACAATGTGCACAACTTGCTTTCACGAGCGATCAGTTTTGTGGACGCCGCTGGATCGGTCTTCGATGTTGACGCCGACTTCGCCAACTTCCTTCGTGGCAAGGTCACAGCAGAGTTTTGTTTGCCAACGGGCCGTCGCACATCTCTAGAGGCTCTCGGTCTCGTCTATGTCACGTACGACCCCACGAAGCTGGCTCAAGCGGCAGAACAGTTCGCGCAGTCGTTGGCGGAGAAGCTGTCTCTCCAGGCCAAGCCGATATTGGAGGTACTCCTAGAGACGATCCGTCGCGCCCGCTGTATTTCACAGCCCTCCAACGTGAGCCTTGAATCGGCCCACATCTGGGGTGAAGATTTCATTAGTCGAAATCGACGATTTCAACTGCAAGGCACTTCGGTTAACGCGCGCTACAGCTGGCTGCCCACTGTTAGTGATAAAGGGCAGGTATTCCAAAACCGTCGGAGTTACTTCTTGGAAAAGCAGCTTGGGCTGGCCAGCTGCGATGCCACCTTACGCGAGGCTTTCCAGGCCCTGCAAGCATATGGGCTCATCGTGCAAGACAACGCGGCGTTTGTTCTGGATGTGCGTCGGCTGGTTTTTGTGGACGGACGAACTACCGTCCTCCGCCGATGTAAGGCCTGTGGCTGGCGGCAGTTCGCCAGCGTGCAGGACAAGTGCGCTGCTTTTCGATGCCAGGGTGACTTGGAGGAAATCTCCTCAGAGGAACGGCGCCGGGAGCTCGTCGAAAATCACTACTTTCGCCTCTACTCCCAGGAGGACTACGCCGGGACGGTCGCTAAGGAACACACTGCCGCCATCAACAACCGTATCCGAGAGCAACTTGAACGTGACTTCAAGGTCGGTAAGGTAAGCGTGCTGAGTTGTTCTACGACTATGGAGTTAGGCGTGGACATTGGGGAGCTCGAGGCCGTGTTTTGCCGCAATGTGCCACCAGGAATCCAGAACTATCAGCAGCGCACGGGCCGCGCTGGACGCCGCGCTCAGGCTGCACCTCTTTGCGTAACATTCGCGCAAAACCGCAACTACGACCAAGCCGAATACCGCAACGTCAGTGATTACCTGAGGCGTGAACCAAAGACCCCTTTCGTTCACCTCGGCAACGAGCGACTCTTCCGCCGCCACCAGTTCTCGGTGCTCCTTGGTGGCTTACTGCAACACCGAAACGTTGGACAATCCGGTGGATCCCCTTCTCTTGCAGAGTTCTTCGGGGGGAAGTTCTCCGAGGAGCAGCAGTCTGGTTTTATCCGTGACGCCGAGGAGTATTTGCGCTCCATCGAAGGCCAGGGACGCCTAACCGAAGCACAAGCCATGGGTGAAGATTTACCTTCATCTGTACGCGTACCTGGCACGCAACTAACTGAAGAGTTCCTTAGGGAATTGAAAGTCTGCTGTGAGTGGTACGGCGAGAGATGGTGCTACTACTATGACATGTTTATGCAAACGGCGGGTGACATTCAGCGCGCGAAAGAGAACAGGTTTTGGGCTGGCCAGACAGAGAGATGGCAAGATCAGCTCCTAATTAACCATTTCCCACGGCTGGGTTTCTTGCCCACCTACAGCTTCCCTGTCAACAGTGTCCAGCTCGAAGTCCTGCGGGGGGACCAACCCAACAGATTCGGGAAGCCGTGGGAGGAAGAGATCCTGCTTCTTCGCGATGCCCGCATGGGCATCAGCGAATACGCACCTGGGGCTCAAGTTGTTGCCGCGGGACGTGTCTGGGAGTCCTATGGTATCGGAAGATATCCACGCCACTTTATGCCCACCCGCTTCTATCGAGAGTGCCTGAAGTGTCACCACGTCGAGATCGCTGAAGAACGGGAGGCCTTCACCCCGGACTGCCTAAAATGCCGGCAGCATATCGCACCAAACCAGATTCGTCCCTTCATTGAACCAAAAAGCTTCGTGACCTCTAGTAAGAAAGCTAATGGTACGGACCCTGGCCTCACGCGCCTCCGGCCCCCGCCGGCACAGGAGGCACGCTTACTCACCTCCGCCGAAGACAGCGAGTTTCAACGACGCACCACTGATGTACCACGTACCAGCTGGGCCTATCAGGATGCCAAGCAGGGCCTGATGTTCGTGGTTAATAAGGGGCATCGCTTCGGATTCCTGCGTTGCATCTGTGGATTTGCAGTGATTCTGAAGGACCCGATGAACCACAGAAACCGTGTCCGCGCGGCTGGCCATCGCACCCCGTACGATCAGCCATGCACCCTGAATCATTTGACTGTAGAGGACTTGGCACACGAATTTCGCACGGACGTCCTTCAGATACGCGTCGATGAGCCAATTCCTCTTCCTGGAGATGTTCCCGCTCAGGAAAGAAATGATTGGCTAAACGCTTTCACGAGAACGTTGGCAGAGGCCATTCGCCTTTCGGGTGCACGACTCCTCGGTATTGATCAGCGCGAGGTCTCCGCTTCGGTCCGTGGACGGTTGTTCGAACAGCCGGAGGTCATCCTTTACGACAATGTTCCCGGGGGTGCAGGTTACTGCCAGATGCTGATGAGCCTACACTCTATGCGTGAGCTCTTGAATACTGCCCGCAACACGCTTGACTGCCCCGCTGAGTGTAGCTATTCCTGTCGCGCATGCCTACAGGACTACGACAACCAAATCCACTGGGAAAAACTAAACCGCAGGCCCGTATTGACTTGGCTGGAGAGACTCTTGGCTCTCAAAGCCCCGAAGGAAATCTGAGGTGCAAGCCATCAACGCGACGGGTCAGGCTCAGCCCGGTCTAGTCCGGATCCAGAATGCAAACGCTATCACAACTACGGCGGCTTCTTGCCATAATGCGGGGACCCATCATCATCGTGGGGGATGACACATAAAATGGTACGGCGTTGCGAACCCAATCAAATCCTAGAATCGCTTCTATCCCGCAGCCGTACTGTGACCGACCACGAATACCTGCCCTTCGTGAACCGAAAGGATGCTATCCGCCAGCTCCCCAACCAGTGGCGTGTGGCAGATAAAAATGACTTGGTGGAATCCGCCAAGATCCATCGCCCGGCGTAGCATGCGCACATATTCCTTGGCATTCGCAGCATCCAGGGCTCCCACCGTTTCGTCCCGGAATAGCGTTTCGTAGCGAACGCCATCGCCCAGCCGCATGTTGTAGATGGCAATGCCGAGATTGACGGCTTCGTTTACCAGCACGAACTGCCCGCCCGAAAGCTCATCCACGAGGCACGTACGGTCCAGGTTCTTGTTGCGGACCTCGACATCGAAATCGTCTACCATCCCCCGTCCGTCTGCCTTGGGTCGTTGGGTTCGGAAGCGGATTTCGAACTTGTTGTCGAAGCAACCCTCCAGCAGAGCGTTAACCAAAGTCGAGACTTGTGGTCCGGCAGCCTGGATTTCGCAGAGTTGAATCTCGTCTGGACCGAAGACCCTGGCGAGATACATGTAATCTTCCTGTTCGGTCCTCGCCGCCCCAAGTTCGGCCTCGACCTGGGCCAGGCGGGTTCGCGCGGCCTCCCGCTGCTCCTGGCGCTGTTTGATTTGTGCCTGCCGAGCAATGAGGCTGTCTCTTTCATGGCGGGAGGAGATTATCCGCCGGTCCGTATCTTCAACCTCTCGCCTTGAAGCCTGTGCCCGCGCGTCGAGGTGAGCAAATTCGGAGAGAGCAGATTCCTTCCCTGCCAGTTCCTCGGCCAGTTCCGACCGGGCCTGATTGAGCCGGTCCAAGCCCTTCAGCCGCTCCTCCCGGCGCGCCTCAACGGCCCGCAATTCCTCATAGCGCTGTCGTTCCGAATCGACCAACCTGCGGTCCCGCTCGCATCCTTGGAGTGTCCGATTTAGCTCGGAGGAGGGCGTGGCAATCTGCACCAGCGACCCCCGCTGGACCTCGACTTCAATTGAGAGCGTGGCAACCTCTCCCTCCAAAGTTGGAATCCTCATGCCGGCTTCAATGGCGCGCCCAATCTTCGGGCAGGATGCATAGATGCCCTCGCCCCGGCAAGGCACTGCCGCCAGTTCCTCACTCTCCACCCGCAGCCGCGCAAGTTCGGCCAAGTCGGCCCTAAGCTCGGCATCAAGAGTTTGGGCCGTGCGCTCGGTTTCACGGTTGGACGCCTCCAGACCCTGTATCTCTGGAATCTGCCGATGGAGTTCTTCGATGCGAGTGGCAAGTGTGGCCCCTCGTTCGGTTAAATCGGCAAGGTCCTTTTTCCCCGCCAGCAGGCTCTCATCCCTTCCGATCTGGCGTTTGGTTTCTGCGATCTCGCCGTCAGTTTTACGCAGGCGTTGTTTCAGAGTCTCAACCTCGGCCCGGAGCGGCTTCCGGTTGGCTTCTGTTGCTTGATGCTCCAACAGCCGTTGTTGTGCCACACGCTTTTCGCCTTCCAGGGATTCAAGACGGGATGTCACCTCCGCAAGCCGGGTGTCAACTTCTGCCGGGTCTTCAACCCCAGCCTCCACCAGCTCCTTCAGGCTTCTCACCTGGCCTTCCAGCCCAAGCACAGTCCTGGCCACTGCATCGCCCTTCTCCTTCGCTGTGGCAGCAATCAGTCTAAGCCGGTCCAGCCCGAGCAGTTCGCGGATGAACAGCTTTTTGCGCTCGCTCCGGTCCAGTGAGAGAAAGTTGCCCGTACGCTTCTGGCTGGAGAAGATGCTGCTGAGAAAGAAGTCGGGCGTGCCAGCGCATTTGCAGACAAGCTCCTCGAACGGTTCCTTCTTGCCGTTGGTAAGCGGTTCCCCCTCCCCGTTGAAGAGGTAGCTCTCCATCTGGCGGGACTTGGAGTCGATCTTGAGGAGCGACCTGTAGCGGGCGCCATTGACGCTGAACGTGAGGTCGATTTCGGGCTGGGGATGGGTGGCAAAGTCATACAACGAACGTTTCTGGCCAGGGAGCTGGCGAAACAGTGCGGCAAAGACCGATCCGATCAGTGTGGATTTGCCGGCACCGTTCTCGCCCACCAAGGCGATCAGTCCTTCACCCAGACTATCGAAATCGACGCAGACTTCATTGGGGAATGCCTCGGTAATTCCCCGCAGCCGGAGGGTATGGAGTCGCATGGGCTTGGTCCTCGTTCGGGTACGGCGGATGGGGTACGGTGGGGTACGGTGGATTATTGTATCCAGTACCATTCAGGTGTATGTTGTCGCTGGGCTGGATGCCGTAATGGATTTTCCTGCCAAGGGTTAAACTCATTGAGAGGCTAAGCCATGAACCTGAGGGAGCTTGTCGGAATAGATGAGCCTTATTTTCAATTCGATCGTGAAGAGCGACAGATGGCTGCAATCCTTTTTCATCTTCTGAACCACAACGACAACGCCGGGCGTGTGATCCGATCTGTGGAGCCTGACTGGAAGATAAACCCAACGGAATTTGGCATCTATTTCGAATACAGTTATCCGCGTGACCTTTGGGATCGGATGGAGGTTAAGGCCAGCTCAAATGCTCACAAGCGCGAAGTGATTATGGCGATTCTCGGCAAGCAAGGCTTCGACGTAAGTAAACTGGCGACGCTTGCGACCAACGAGGATTTCAACGGATTCTTCATCCAAAAGCCTTCATCGGGTTATATACAGTCGCCAGCCAATTGGAACCTGTTGCAGATTGCGGATAATCTCCCGTCCCCAGATTCCAACAACGATCTCCTAATCGCTTGCAAGGTCAAGTGGGCATTCAAAGCGAAGCCCGACATCGTGATCCACGCGGACCGAGAACATGCACTTTGCATCGAACTTAAACTCGAGTCCAGCGAGGGCTCATATCCATCTGAAGGAGACGAAAAGAAGTTGCTCCGAGTGCGAGGACTATTTGGTGAAGGCAAACGTTTCATGCTTCCGATGAGCCAGACCAAGCTTCAAAGATTCTTAATGGTGGACCTGCTGGGCCTCACATGCCGGTTCAGGTTTGTTTCGCGCCAAGGGAAGCCAGGGTCCGAATATGTATCCTGGAACGACTTCCTGGAGCCGCTAAAGCCATTGCCCAGCCTGCCTCCTTACATCATCGCTGCGCTCAATAAAGTTGCACCCCTCAAAGTTGGGGTGCCTCCACTGGCGGCCTAAGACCGGATTTCTACCATCTCGATTTCCGCCAGCTTGGCCAGCAATCGCTCCTGGCGGTCAGCCGATGGGCTGCCTTTCATTGCCCAATAGGCCCGAAGCTTTTCCTCGGCTGAGCGAGCAGCGGCGATGGGAGCTGGCTCCGCTGGGGTATCCGCGTCATGCTCGATCTTCACCTTCAGTTCAGCGGGAGAGGCGACTAGCAACTTCTCCCGGAGATTCTCTTGCTGCTCGCGGCTGAGCAAATGGTCAGGTCCGTTGCGAACCGTTACCACGACTTTCACCCGAGAGTCCTTCAGCGTGACTGGATCCAGATTGTCAGGTAATCGCAGATCGCCGTTTTCATACGTGGCGTGGATTTCGACCATCCGCCGGGTGGGGGATACCATGAACTCAACGTTCAGGTCCGGCAGGTCCGGGTGAAGCTCGGGAGATTTCAGGGTTACCAGATGGTAGCCTTTGTCCTCGACTTCACTGTAATCGCACCGGGAGAGCGATCCGGCATACCAGATCCGTGGAGCGAGCTGCTGGCGGAGATGAACGTGGCTGAGCCCGACATACTGGGCCTTCAAGCTGCGGAGCGGGTCAAGGGGATACTCCGCGCATCGCCCGACCAACGGCTGACCACTGCTCACCTTGGCGCCAGCCACCCCGAAATGCCCAAAAAACAGCTTGTAGCTTCCAGGCCGCTGCTCAAACCGCTGGTTGAACTCATCGAGTTGCTGGGCGAAGGTTTCACCCAGACTGCGCTCGTTACCAGCTATGTCAGCTTTGCGGGGATACGGGAAGACGGCAACAGAAGCTTCACCCAGCTCAATCAACTGTGGTTCAGTGCAAAGGTATATCGGGTATTTCCCCTTAGCCCGGCCGAACACATACAAATCACCCTCCAGCTCTGCACCGTGATTTCCCGCGACTAGAATCACGGGAGCGTGGTTGGCCATTTGGACCAGCCTGTCGACCCATGTGTTTCGTTCCTTAATTGTGGCCTTGTAGGTTGTGAGGTCGCCGTCGATCACGAAGAAGTCAACGCTCGACCGGATGGCATCTGCGACAAACCATCCTAAACACTGAGCAGTGTCGGCGAAGTAGCGGTCTTCATCGAGGTGAAAATCTCCGGCGTGGCAAAATCGTAAGGGCATGTGGAGCCTCCATAGCGCAAAAACCATTGCCATCTCGGATAACTCTTCGGGAGGCATGTGGGCGTATACTTTCATGGGACAAAGGGGCCAAATGGAAATCTCGGGCATGGAGAGCACTGAAGGTGATTCCGATTCATTCTATTGGAGGAATCCATGAGTCCTAAGCAAGAGGATCACGCGAGACGCTATTGGGTCGTGTCGCCAAATGTCAACTACGACGAAAGATCTGTTTCCGCCTGGGCGCAAGCTTCCATCTTTGGAACGGCCGCGTTCATGGGATGGGGGCCGAACCATGTACCGCTAGGAGATAAATTCGCGCACGAGATCGGGCCGCAGGATGTGATCCTTATCGGAAGGCGCCACAAATCCAAGCCAGAGGTGGTGGGTTTCGGCGTCGTTCAGGGTAAATTCAAAACGACGATTCCTAAGCGCATCAAGATACCTGATGGCGGCGACATTGGGTCTTTTAGAAACCTCTCCCCATTCATTGATCTGACGACAACGGGCTTACCAGCGGGCATGCCATTCGTGAAGGCTCTCAGGCACAGCTCGGCTCTTGCGGAACTACATCCCGACCGGAACAATGCTCACAAGAAGATCTGCGAGTGGATGGATCGGCAACTTAAGGAAAGTGGCAAAACGCCTTCCAATAAGTCCTCACAAATCAAACCTGATGGTGATCTCCTGTCGGGCTCCAACGAAGTGCAAATAGCGGATCCCCCAACGAACCATCAGTTGGACTATGCCTATCGTACGAAAAAGCAAATCGTGAAGGCTAGGAAGATTGAGGCCCATTTGGTCGAGGACTATCGCAGATGGCTAGCATGGCAAGGGCGACGGCTATCAGCGCTAAAGTGCACGAAGCTTCAGTGTGACGCTTTCGAAACAAGTCGGAGGAACTTGATCGAAGCGAAAAGCTCAAGCCGCCGGGAACTCATACGGATGGCCGTCGGCCAGCTCCTCGACTACGCATATCAGGTTAGAAAGAGGTTCCCAAAGACTCACTTGGCGATCCTCGTACCCGAGAAGCCCCGACCAGAGTTGGTGGATTGGCTCCGCCCGTTGGAGATCAGCCTTATCTGGCGTGAGAAGGGAACGTTCTCTGACGACACGAGAGATCACCAGTTCGCATGACGTATCGACGCGCACGTCTGTCTCATCGATTAAGCCGCAGATCGGTTTGGTGTTTAGCCTTTTCCTTTCAGGCAGACAACCTCACGACCCGAACAATGCCAACTGATCGTAAAGTACCGTGGCACTCGATGGCCTGCGAGAGGCTTTACGCCTGGGCACACTTTCAAGTGACCCACCAAACATCAAAAGTTGTGTCACCAATGCCGGGATCGGTGCTGGCGGTGGAATGATGATTTCTGGCATATTCTGCTCCGGAGGCTCTGCTTCCTTTTCCGATGGTGATGTCTCCACGGCCCGAACTCTAAACACTTCCGCCTGCTTCTCCACGAGCTGTTTCCACACAGCATCCGCACTCTCCCCGATTCCTTTTTCCGTCACCAGCTCACGTGCCATGGCCATCAGGATGTCATCGCCTTCGTCAATTGCTTGTAGGCCGTCGCTCGCAAACTTCCCCTCCATCGCCAGAGAGACGAGGAGCTTCTTTCCCATCAGCCGCAGGCACGTTTCCTGCATAGTTCCGTTGTAGAAGAAGAACTTGACGTTGACGTTATTCCGTTGCCCGATGCGCCACGACCGCCGGCTGGCCTGCCGCAGGGTGTAAATGGAATAACCGGTTTCGTAGAAGAAGATGTCGGCCATTGGCAATAAATCAAGGCCGGTTTGAACCAAACGTGGGTGGGCGATGCATACCTGAAGGCCTGAGCGTAACTGGCGTTCGTACCAGGCTTCACGTTCTTCCGGCGCCACCTGGGTCGTGAGCACGGCTACCCGGATTCCTTCTTTCGACAGGATGCTCTCCAGCCGGTGGGTCACGTCCCGCTTCTGCGTGTAGACCGCGTAGACCTGCACTTTCCTGCCCATCTCCAGCGAGGATTTGATTTCCTCCACCAGCCGCCGTTCCTTGGCATAAACAAAGTTCTCATCCAAGTCACGCGTGGCTGCAATTAGGAAAGGTTCACGACGCTGGGTTTCGGGATTGAACTCACGCCCTATCAGGTCCCCGAAACCGAAAGGCCGGTCGGGATATGCCAGCAGTGCATTCAAGGCGACGCTTGCGACCGACGAGTTGCCTCGATGTTCACGGAGGGCCTTTTTTATGTCCTCCTCCATGTCCTCGTAAGCCTTCTGCAAGGGTTCATCCATCTCCACGGTGACAATTTCCTCCCGGTACGGAGGGAGAGCATCGGAAATATCCTCCAGCGAAACGAACGCGCCCAGACTCATCAGGAAGCGGCCAAACAGCAGGGGTGAGGCGCCTGGCCGGTGGCGGACCCGGGTGGTAACCCTTGCCTCGGAACAGGCGTTATCAGCCGGCTCAATCACGGTAATCTTTTCCAGCAGGCCATAGATTTCGGTGAAGGCTCGAACTCCCGCTTCGCCGTATTCAAAACCTTCCTCAAGCATTCGCGGTGCCCCAAGGCGAAACAAGATATTGAAAAGCTCGTCGGCGTAGCCGCCCAAGAGCGTCCCGGTGAGCACGGCGATGTGGCGGGCGGACTCAGCCAGTGTGCCCAGAGCGTTTCCCTGGGCCGTATCCCCTCCCTTCAGCTCGTGAACTTCGTCAGCAATGGCGTAATCGAAGAAACCATCGCTCATATACCGACCGATGAAGTCGATCGGTGCAAACCGTCGAATCTTCTTTCCATCTGCCTGCCAAAGCGCACTGTACAGTGGCCTGCGGGCGTGATTTGTCCCTTCCCCTTGGCCCAGCATTTCGCCGAGCTTCACCTTCTTGAAATCCATCGCCAGCAGGCGTTCGCCTTCACTGCCAAGGTAGACGGGAGACCCGCTGTCAGGATTGACAACGCTGCCTTGATAACGTCCGCAGCGGGCGGTCTGGTATGCGTGTCGCCAGAAGTACCCGAGCTTGGCACGGTCCCGGCCGACAACGAACAGTGCCGGAGAAGAACAAATTGAATCCCAGCGCTTTCTGGCTGAGGGAGATGTCTTGCGCAGACGTAATTCGGTCAGGCTGGTCCGCAATCCCTCCCGCACAATACGTTTGTTTCGGAGCTTTACTTCGTTCACGCCATGGTGACTGTTGGAGTTGGTGGGCGTGCGCAGCCCGTCGATGATGAACACCCGGACACACGGCAGCGTAAGCATGGCTTCCCGGCACCACTTCTCCACGAGCTGCGGTGGGACCATCGCGACAGCCGAATAGGACCGGTTCTCAGCGTGGGTTTGAATCGCACCGAGAGAAATCAGCGTCTTGCCCGTACCGCACTCCGCAATCACCGCTCCTGCGCGCGCCTGCTGCCAACGCCGGACCAGGCCCATGATGGCAAGGGTCTGGGCCGGATAAGGTTTCCGAAGGAGTTTGGCAATCACAGGTGACGGAGCGTCATCGACGGAATGTAACGGTGGGTGCGATTCAAGAATTCGGTTCCCTAACTGTTGGGCGTGGGCACGTAAATATGTTGAGATATCGGTTATGGGCTCCATAACTCTGAAGGCGCCTCCTGTGAGGTTTGGTTATCTTCGCCATGCCCCGGAATTGGTTCCTCCCTCAGCTCATCGTTCTCAACTCGGAAGAAACTTCGGTCCAGGCTCCAGCGGACCGGCCCATTGCAGCCAGGAACCTCAATCCGCTTCTGCCGCAGGGCGTTTCGAATCCATTTCAGGAACAACTTCTTGGTGCCGCTGACCAGCACGGGAGAGCATCCCAGGCCGATAAGCGACTTGATCGCTCCACGACGGTTGAGCTCCTCATTGAACCAGCCAGCCCACTCTGGCACGACTGGCAACCCGAACCGCTGCGAGATGCGGTACAGCACGAACGTTGGGTCGTTAGCACACAGGATGGTTCGCCTGCCTCCCGGATCAGCCCCTGGACGGGTCTTGGCCAACTCGGCCGACATTGCCACAAGGTGACGGATTGGTTCGCGGCCCGCGATAGTGATGATCCCACGGAAGCATTGGGCATCCTCACCAAGACTGACCGTCACCGGCTCAATGCCAGGGGCCTCGATGGTGAAACCGTTCTGCTCGACAACTGCTGCCCAGATAGCGCCAACGTCGGAGTCGCCGCCCAAAACAGAGACGAGGTGTGCCTTGCCGTTCTGGCCCTCCTCAACCTCTCCGATAAACCGATCTAGCCGAAGTCGTATTCGCGTGGTGGTGTCCTTCATGCGCTTTGTGTATTCCAACACCCCAAAGCGCTCATGGGCATTCTTCATGGTGATTTTCCTATGAGGATTTGTGGGAATTGGCGCCGACGGAACCCGGCCTTCCAGACCTAAGATCAAGTGGGCGCTACTTGTTTTGTGCTGGGGCCATTCCCTTCGA